>OLSD01000074.1_pt1 | contig 98558 bp, 99 predicted proteins | sample 1672211 | NCBI WGS metagenome assembly OLSD01 (sample SAMEA3136659, study PRJEB25190) | human gut metagenome | reverse complement strand
CTTTGATGGGGATGGGAGTATTAGAATGACTTTAAGTAAAGGAAAATTTCCTAGGTATGAGGCTAAGTTTACTACTGGCTCAGAAAAGTGGAAAGATAGAATTTGTCAGTTCTTAGAGTCTGAGGGAATAACTACTAGAGTAGTATCAAAGGGGAAGGCTTTTGATATAAATATCTTAGGTAAAGCTAATTTAAATTGGCTTTATGAGAAAATGTATGCAAATAACACAAGCAAGTTGGAGTATAAGTATAATCAATTTGTGGCATTATTTGGTAACAAATAATTAAAAATTGGGTGAATTGCTGGAAGCCGTTTAGGTAATCAGCAGCCAAGCACACCTTTAACAAAGTGTGAAGGTTCAGAGACTAATAGTTGAAACTCAGAAATGAGAATATAATACTAACACGAGTGCCCAACATCCCACTAGGATGATGATATAGTCCGACCTATATTGAAAGATATAGAACTAAAGGATAAAGAGCCTTTAGGTTAACAAAGTGAAATTATGGTGGAGATGCCAACACTATCAAGTCAAATAAAGGTCTGCCTATACAAGAGGCTCAGAAGATATATGATAGTTATATGAAAGGTTTCAAGGGTATGAAGGCATATCAGGACAGACAGAGAAAGTTTGTCATGGAAAATGGCTTTATCATCCTTAACCCAATAAGCCAACATAAGGCATATATCTATGACTATGACCTTCTGATGAAACTTAAGTCCAAGTTTACATCAGACTTTTGGTCTGATTATAGACTGTGTAAGGGTAAAGAGACCAAGAATCTGCCAAAAGTAGTGAAGCAGGAGCTCTATAAGAGGTTTGCTGAATGTACTGATATAAGGCAGGTTACAGGGCAATATCCTTATACAAAGAAGGTAGGACAGAAGGAAGAGCATTGTACAGCAGTAGTTACTCTGGAAGATGCCTATGTATATCCTGTCAAATACTTCTTCAAAAGAAAGGCTGCTTCTGAAAAGCAGGCAATCAACTATCCTTGTCAGGGTACAGGAGCTGTCATGTTCAAGACAGCCTCATGTTTCTTGTGGGATTATCTTGTTAAACATGACTTAGTATTCAAAGTCAAACTCTGTATTCCAGCACATGATGAATGGAATATAGAGGTTCCAGAGGAACTTGCTGATGAAATGACCAAAGTATTGCAGGACTGTATGGCTAAAGCAGGAGGATATTTCTGTAGAAAGCTTGAACTTCCAGCAGATGCGGAGGTAAACACATATTGGATACATTAAGATGTTTGGGAAAAAGGGGCTGTAGTACCTTAAGCCTTACCTGAGCCCCTGAACCTTTCAGGTGACAGACCATTGGGTAATTCCATAGGAGTGCAGTAGTAAGGCTTTTTATAAAGAAAAAAAAATGAATGAAACGAGCAATGCTATAATTGATAATATACTCAGCCAGTATACAAAGCCAATAGAAGAAGTTCTCCATGGTTGGATTATTCTTATAGATGGTCAGGTATGGAAATCTCCTGCAAGAGGTTTTATATTTAACTCAAGGAAACAGGCAGTTGCTGCTTTTTATAATGGGATGAGGTGGAGAGTAACAAGCTCTATGGGAAGAGCTGAAGGCAATAACCACTATTGGAGTGACACTTCAATGTATTGGGCAAGGTTTAAGGAAGCCTTGAAAGATAGAATGGAAATAAGACAGATTTAACATGGAAACAAGAGAATATCTATTGAATCGGGGAGAAAAAGCAGAGAAAGAAATGGTTAATCATCCAGACCATTATAATATCAATGGTATGGAATGTATTGATGTTATGGAAAAACTGTTTGGTATGGACTGGACATATCATTTCTGTGTGCTTAATGCTTTCAAATATCAGTTTAGGTTTAATAATAAAGGTAAGGCTCAGGAAGATTTGAGAAAGGCCGCATGGTATAATACTAAGGCAGCAGAACTTCTTGAGAAGATGGAGGGAGAAGATAATGGCTGAATACCAGAAAATACAGACACTGTTTCTCAGGGATGATAAGAACATTATCATTCCTGACCAGTTCACTTATCCAGAGTTTGAGTATCTCAAAGATAATAAATGGGAGTGTACTGAGAAGATTGATGGAACCAACATCAGAATAGAACTTGATTTCTATATCCATGATGATGGAGTAAAAGAGGTAAATGTCAATTTCAGAGGAAGAACTGATAAGGCTAATATACCTGAACATTTGTACAGAAAGCTTAAAGAACTGTTTGACAATGTTGATTGGTTTGAGATATTTGACATCACAGGTACCACATCCATTACCCTCTATGGTGAGGGATATGGAGCCAAGATTCAGAAAGGAGGTAACTACATAAGTTCTGATGTAGATTTTATCCTCTTTGATGTTAAAGTTGGTAAATGGTGGCTGCAAAGGGATGCTGTTGAAGATATTGCAGATGAACTCAACATCAAAGTAGTCCCTCTTATAGGATATATGACTATCCCTGAGGCAATTGAGTATGTCAAGAAAGGCTTTAAGTCTACTATTGCAGAGAATAAGGATTATGATGCTGAAGGTCTTGTTCTTAAGACTCCTACAGGACTCCTGAGAAGGAATGGAGAAAGGCTTGTAACCAAAATCAAGACAGTTGACTTCAGAAAATACAGAGATAGTCAAGTGATGAAATCATGAAGCAGTGGACATCAAGAGAGTTTCTAAGGATGCTTAGAAAGAATGGATATACTTACAGCAGACATAATGGGGACCATCATATCTATGTAAGTGAGGGAGGAAGGCATATATCTGTACCTCAGAAACTTGAGTGTGTCATTGCAAGAAGACTAATTAAAGAATATAATTTGAATATTGAACTATGAGTTTAGGAGGATACCCATTGGGAGCTGACCAGGACCCAAGAGCTCCCTGGAAAGAAAAGGATGTCTTTGTAGATGCTACAGTAAGCATCACATATCATAAGACTGTAAGGGTCAAACTTAATGAGCATTATGACACTCCTGACCTCTACAATGCAGCACAGGATGAGGTCTATGATGATATAAAGGCACTTTCTGACAATGGCTGGTATGAGGATGAATTTGAAGCGGTAGAAGAGTAATGGCAACAGTTTATTTCATATCAGATGCTCACTTTGGACATAAGAACTTGAGTGAGAGATTTAGAGGAATGTCTGTTGAAGAGTCAGATGAATTGTTAATCAGGAATTGGAATAACAAGGTAAAGAAGAAAGATGATATTGTCTATTATCTTGGTGACTTTTCAATGGATGCTCCTGAACTTCTTGAGAAGTATCTTGACAAATTGAATGGAAAGATATACATCATAGGAGGAAACCATGATACAAGAAGAGTGTGTACCAAATTCAAAGAGTTAGGCATTACTGTACTTGGATGTATGGAATATAAGGGCTATATGCTCACTCATATGCCTGTAGATAGAAGGATGATTAAGGAAGGTCCGTTCAGAAGATATAGAGGGAACATACATGGGCATATCCATGCTTATGAACTTGTTTCCCCAGACTATATTTCTGTGGCTGCTGACCTCAATAATCTTACTCCTATGACTTTTGAGGAGATTATTGAGAAGCAGAAGAAGAAACATCAATTGAAAGTCAAACTCAAGAACTTCCTTATGTATGTTACCTTTTTGTTTAACAAAACTTTTAAGAAGAAATGAGAATATTGGTTATAGGTGACATACATGGTCACAATGGCTGGGATAAAATAGTCTTCAAGGAGGATTGGGATAAAGTAGTCTTCCTTGGAGATTATTTTGACAATTATAAGAATACTCCTGGAAAAGAGCAAGTTACTAACTTCAAGGAGATACTTGCAATGAAGGCTACTCACCCTGATAAGGTAGAACTTCTCTATGGAAATCATGACCATTCCTATCTTAACAAGGAGATGTGCAGTGGTTATAAATGGCAAAATCAACTTATTTATGAGGAAGTACTTAAGAAAGCTAAGGATAAAGGTTGGCTTAAACCTGTGTATATTCATGATGACATTATCTTCTCTCATGCAGGAGTGTCTTCATATTGGCTCAAAGAGGTAGCCCAATTAGCACATCCTCAGGATATTACTTGGGAGAATGTTCCTCTTGATAAGTTCAACTTCAATGGACTTACTGGATACAATTCATTTGGAGATACACCTTCACAGAGTCCTATCTGGATTAGACCTACATCTCTTCTGCAATACCCTATTGATGGATACAGGCAGGTAGTAGGACATACTCATATGGGGGCTCCTGTGAATAGAGATGGAGTATGGTTCAATGATATGATGCCTAAGTATTATATCATTATTGAAGATGGCAACATAGAATTTAAGGAGAATAAATATGAGATTAATTAAACCTTCTTATGAAATATGGGAGCAGGAGTCTGGTCTTGAAGGTGTCTATAAGATGATAGAGAAGGTAGGTAGAGTCTGTTATAAATCAGAAGATAAGATAGCAGAAGGAACTGCAAAGTCTTTTGTAGACAGACTTATGAAATCAGGACATGGTGCTATGTTAGAGCATGGTACTATATATCTGACTATTCCAAATGACCACCAAGCATATAATTTCTTCGGAGATAATTGGGTAAGAGACACCTATGGTGCATCTCCTTATTCTTCAGTAGTTCTGGATAGTGATAAAATTTACATTACAACTAACTTAAGAGTGCTGGTGGAGAATGGTTGGCTTGATGACTTGAAGTATCTTTGTGAACCTACTGAGTATCATGTCAAGAGAGTTACTGTACACTTTGTATGTGATAGAGGAGTATCCCATGAATTTGTAAGACATAGAGTGTTTAGCTTTGCTCAGGAGAGTACAAGATATTGCAATTATTCTAAGGATAAGTTTGGTAATGAAGTTACTTTCATTGAACCTTGCTGGTACAATACCTCTAAATCAAATGACCTTGCTGATGAGTATTTTATTAATAGTTTAAAAGATGCTGAACGGTTATATTTTAATCTATTAGACAATGGGTGGAAACCTCAGGAAGCAAGAGCAGTATTACCTAATGCTTTGAAGACAGAACTTGTAATGACAGGTTTTGTGGATGAATCTGGATGGATAAACTTCTTCTCTCTTAGAGCATTGGGGACTACAGGTGCACCACATCCTCAGGCTAAAGAACTTGCTGAACCACTCTTTGAAGAGTTTAAAGCCAAAGGGCTTATTAAGTAATCACTAAAAAAAAAACAATGACAACATTTATGAATAGGGATAAATTAAAGGTTGGTAATATACTTTCTGAGACAACTCACTACAAGGTAGTAGCAAAGTTTGGAGACCATATTGACTGTATTCTTCAGGAAAGTGGAGATAAAGTAAGTCTTGGAAATGACTATGCCTTGAAGTATTGTTCTTCAGGAGATGTCTATGAAGAAATCAAGGAGGTAACCAAGGAGGATAAGGCTGATGGAACTCCAGGTATAAGGTCTATCTTTGAGAACATCCATTCTTCTGAGGTATTTACAGTGGTATTCAAAAAGCAGGATAAAAAGAAGACCAGAAAGCAGATAGCAGAGGAGAAGAACTCTCAGATAAATGAGGCTATTGCTATGATTAACAGAGCCAAAGAGCAGAAGAAGTCTATGGCTGTAGCCTATGCTGAAGCTCTTCAGTTCATTCAGAACAATCCTGTTCAGGACTATATTGAAGGAGAGAGTAGAACTCTCAGAGGATACAAGATTCAGTTCCAATCAAGAGATGGAAGATATGACTGTGTGGATATGGACATTGAAAGGACTGATACTGAGAGTGGTATAAGACCAGTTAATATCAACACCATCAGCTCTTTAATCTATAAAGGTGTAAAATATGTAGTGAAATAAAAATATACATAGAAATTCACTTACAGAATAATTAGATTTATTGGGGGACTAATAAAGTCTCCCTTATTTTTTCTTTATAAAATTAGTAATCAAATTAGAGAGTATGTAGATTAATACTTAATAACTTGGTTAATTAAAATTAAATACTTATCTTTGTCCTAAATCTAAATTATTATAATAATATGGCTTGTGTAAACACAAAGGAAAAAAGTTTTAAAGAGCTAGTTTCTAAATATGGGGCTTCATCAGGAGCTGTAGAAAATGCCATTAAAATTTATATGGATAAAAACAATCTTGAGACCTATGATACTAATTCTCAAGATTTCATAGACCATATGGATTCTTATTTTCAGCTTAAAAGCAGTAATTTCTACTCTTCTAAAAGTAAGTACAATAGAGCTCATGCTCTTTGGGAAAAGATAAATCCTACACAGAATGTAGCAGATATAAATACTGCTACTAAAGAGTATAATGCTCTTGTTGAAATATTTGGAGAAGATAATGTTACTATTTTTGAAACTTCAGATGGAGGATTTAGAGTTAGGGCAGCTGAGCCTATATTTGGTGACGGTATTACTTCAGATAAGAAATTATTGAAGGAAATGTCTGACATTCTTTCTAAAGCTCCTAGAGATAAAAATGGTAATCTATTAGCTCCTAATGGTAAAAAGTCTAATTTAACTGAAAGACAATATGCTCAAGTAAGAACTAAAGCTTTTAAAGAGTGGTTTGGTGATTGGGAAACATTAGCAGAAGGACATAATAAAAAACTTAATTTACCTGATAAACCATCTGGTCTTACTGATACTTGGATAAAAGATAATATAGTAGAATTTAAAGGTTTATCTACGGGAACTAAATATAATATAGGCTATTCTGGTGGAAGATATTTTATCGTTATAAATATTAATGGAATTAATGTTCCATTCTATAAATCCTCAGGTTTAGGTGGAAAAAAGAATGTTAAAGCAGGTAAATGGTATCCATTTTTTGGGATATCTAAAAAAGGATGGTTAAATAAGACTACTGAGGAGGAAATAAACAACTACTATAATAGTCAAGTACTTAAATTAATTTCTAATAAACTAGATTCATTATTTAATAATGAAGACTATGATATAGAAATAGTAAATGGTATTCCAGTAAAGAAGGGTAAACAAGCTAATAACGCTATAGATTTAAACTTTACAGACGGAGAAAAAGTCATAAATAAAGACCTTAATCCTACTGAAAATCATAAAGATAATACTGTAAATATAGTAAATAGTAATATTGAAAAAGTTAAAAGGAGTATATCTTATACTACTTTAAATAATAAAGTCTCAAAAGTAGTAGATGAAAATGGTGAACCTTTGGTTGTTTATCATTATACAGATAATGAAAGTCTGACTAAATTTAGTACAGAGTTTGATAATTATTTCTCAAAGGAAGGTGGTACTAAGAAAGCTATATTCTTTACAACAGATAATGTTGTACCTGGTAGTGAAGATAACTTCTTAACTAATAGAAAAGCTAAGCTGGCATTATTCTTAAATATAAAAAACTTAGAAGAGTTTCATGGTACTAAAGAAGATTTGCATAAACAAGGAACTTCTTATAGAGAAATAGTAAATAAATCTTCTGAAAGAGCAGGTCTTGAAAATGGTATAGTATTTACTGGTTTTGATGATAACAAGAAGGAGAATCAAACTATATATGTTGTTCATAATCCAAATCAAATTAAATCAGCTACTAGTAATACAGGAGCTTTTTCTAAAATTAATGATAGAATAGACGATTTTGAAAGTAATGTAAAAGTTACTGTTGAATATACTCCTATAGGAAAAAGTAGACAAACTTATACTATTAGAGGGAACAAAATCTTTAATAAAGAAGGTAAAGAAGTCTTTAAGACAGACAGTGTAGATAGAAACAGGATTTTTGCTAATCTTGCAGTACAGCAAGGCAGAGCAGTAGTAGTAAGTCATAAGAACAAAGAGTATGTTGTAAACAACAGAAATCAAATTATCTCTGTCACTACTGGTAAAATGATGCAGTGGGATGAAAAGAATGGAGATAGAAATGCAATCATTAAAGCTGCTCAGGAAAAGTTTAGTAAAAACAAACCAGCTGATATTCTTAATTCTGCTAGTACTGAGTCAGAAACTATAGAAGAAGCTCCTATATTTGAAGAAGAATCTGCCTTAAATTTTCAACCTGAAGAAGCAGAATTTTATTCAGGGGCAGCAATGGGCTCAGATAAGGCTTGGGAAGCAGCAGCTACTGAAGCAGGAATTAAAGTAAGAAATTATACTGTTAAAGATTGGGATAAACTGTCTAATGAATGGAAAGAGAAGTTAGATAAGGAATATAGAGAAATAGTCAGTATTCTTAATAGAAAAGTTTTAGATATCAACTCTTATTCAGGTAAATTAGTAAGAAGGGATATGATGCAGGCAGATAAAGCTGATGCTATATTTGCTATTGGCACAGTAGCTTCTAATGGTTATGTAGATGGAGGAACAGGATATGCTACTACTAGAGGTATTCAGAGAGGTATTCCTGTATATCTGTTTGACCAATCTGATAATACTTGGAAAGTATGGAGTAAGGAGCAGAATAAATTTATTCCTACTAATGAACCTTCTTTAACTAAGAATGCTGCTGTAATAGGTACTAGAAAACTGCAAGATAATGGCAGAAGGGCTATTAAAAGTTTAATTGGCAATCTTTCTGCACAGTCTCAAATATCAGACAATCAGCAAATATCTGAAAGTGATAACAGTATGCAATCTGCTGAAGAACTTGTAGATAGGATGATAGCAGATTCTAAAGAGCATATTAAGTTCAACCCAGAGGACCATTCCTATACAGTAGATGGGAAGAAGGCTGATATCAGTGTGACACAGTTCATACATGGTAAGCAAGACCTTGGTCAATGGGGGACAGCAGCCTCTGCCATAGGTACAACAGCAGACAGTGTCACAAGAGACTTCTTCAAAGGTGAGCTGAAAGATGAATATCCAAACTTGTCAGATAAGGACCTTTCCTTTCTCAAGCATGACTTGAAGAGCCTTAGGAACTTCTTTGACAAGAAGTTTGGAAAGGACAAATATACAGTAGTGACTGAAGAGTTCCCAATAGCCTCAAAGTACACATACACTAACCAAGATGGAAAACTCAAGGAAGGTGTAATGGCAGGAACTATGGATATGCTTATCTATGATAATGAAGGTAACTTCTATATCTATGATATGAAGACTTCAAGAAGTGGTCTCAATGAGAACAAGGTTGCTGGATATGCAAAGCAGCTGACACTCTATAAGGCTATTCTTGAGGCCAATTATCCAGAGCTGAGAGGCAAGATAAAGGAGTTCAAACTTATTCAGTTTAGGGTAGGTTATCCACAACCTGGAGCTGACTTCATCTATTCAGCAACTGATGGTCAGTTATATCTTAATAATGTTCCTATTCAGGAGACTGAAGACTACTATGCACCTCACTTGGATTTTACTGGAAACAGTCTTGACAATCAGGTGCTTGTTCCAGTAGAACCTGTAAGTATGGATATTCACTTTGAAGGTATGACTGAAGATGAGGTAGAATCAATGAGGGAGGAAACAAGAGAGCCAGAGAGTACTGAGTTCTCACAGAATGAAGTAGATAGCCAGAGAGGTAACCTCTATGGAAACCCTCTGCTTTCAGCTACAGAGAGAACATTCCTTGCCAACAATGTAATGAGTCTTACCTCATTTATTGTTACTCACTTACAGACAAATCCTGAGGCTAATCAGTTCTATTTTGGAGACCAATTCAGTAGGCTCAACTTTACTAAGATGTCAAGAGAAGACATCATAAGTACTGTTGGGGTAACAAAGATATTTGAGTATATAAAGGAAAGATGGTATAATCCTGATAACAGGACTGACATTGATGATTTTGATACTCTTGACAAGTTACAGATAGCCTATGACAACTGGGCAGCCCTTGTGAAGTCTGCCTATGCAAAACTTATAACTCTTGAAGGTGTTACAGTAGTTGCTGCAAGACCTGATGAAATAAGTAGAGAGGATATTGAGACCTCTTTTCAAGAACAGATAGATGCTGGTGAACTTGAAGAGAAAGAAAGGGAGTATTGGCAGCTTGGTATAAGAAACATATCAGCAAGGTCAAGTCTTAGTGGTGATATAAGAAGGTCATTTGAAAGGCTTTTTGCCATAGACTCCAATGGAAATCCTATAAAGGACAAGTTTGGTTTCAACTTTGATACTTTTGTAGACTCTGGTGTTGCTGTAAACAGTATCCTTGAATGGACCAGAACTGCTACAACTGTAGAGGAGATGGAAGAGATACTTGATGGAATGAAGGACTCTTATCCTTGGCTTAACTCTATCCTCAGTAAGATAAAGGAAGAACCTTTCAGGTCTCAATTCTTTCAGAATTTCAGAAAGGACTTTACACAGTATAGTATTGTAACTGTGGAAAGGGATGAGAAAGGAAATAAGGTATATCAGACTCAAATCATTAACACTAAGGGAGCATCACAGTCTATACTTGATGAGATTACTACCTATTATAATTCAGGACTTATGCAGAACATCATAATCACTGCTGATGGTATTGAAGGTAAGGGTAGGGTTAATGTCAAGAATGTTGAGGCTCTTAAGGCTGAGAAGGACAAAATAGTATCTGACCTTAAGGGTGCATTCACTGCTGTGAGAAAGGAAGTATATAATAACACTCTCAAGAACTCTGTACCTAAGATTACAAAACTCCTAAATGAGTTAGGAATAAGAGTAGATACCAAGACAGTCTCTAATACTATAGTTGGTAAAGAAAGACCTAAGGACATTAATAACTCCCCAGTAATGAAACTTCTGAGTGAAATGTCCTATATGTTTGATGCCTTGCTATCAAAGAAGGACTCTACCTCATATAATCCTCTTCTTAAAGGGGAGGAGAAGAACATCTATGGAAATTATAAATCTATAGTTGGACTTATGAGCAAGTATATTCAGGACAGTATTGAGTCATCATCCTATGAGAATGGCAAGATGCACTATTCTTTTGTAACTCCTTCTTATATGGGAAAACTTATTCTCAATCTGAAAGATGCCATTGGCAATCCAAACAAGTTCAATTCATTTATGGAAGAGAATTATGGGTCATATAGATGGTTCAGGGAAGAGGATGGAACTTGGAATAATGCATGGCTTGAGTTGATTTCTGAAAGTAAGGATGCAAGACAAGGCTTGGAACATAAAGTTCAGTTGTCATTTGATGGAACTCCTTACACTGATTTGAGTGAGTTGGGATATACTCTATCTCTTATGAGTGAGTACTTCTATGATAAAGGAAGTAGAGGGAAAGGTCCTCAATGGGCATGGTACAGAGTTCCTATGCTTTCAAATAAACCTTCTTCTGAATTTATAAGGTTCAAGAGATACTCAGGTTCTGAATATAAGAGAAGAATCAAGAGGGGACTCAAAATGGTTCTCAATCAGGAAGTTCTTAGGTTCAGAGCTGTACTTGAAAGAAGTGTGAATGCAAACATTGAACCTATCTCAAACTTTGATATAAGTTCTAAAGTCCTGAAGAAGAATCCTCAGATTGAGGCTAAGATGAGAGCTGGAGAACCTCTTACTCATGATGACCTTGTGAAGAATGGAAAACTTATAACTGCTGCAAGTGGAGCTTCCTTTAAGTTCCTCGAAGCTTTCAATCAAAATATAGTTGAAGGTGATGAGCTTGGAATGATGCTTATAGATAAGATAAATGGTGTTAAGGTGAATGAAGATTCTTTTGATAAGTTAGTCAATCAGAACCTTGATTCTTACATGGACATTATAGTAAGCAAGGAGATTTCACAGTGGAAGAAGATTGGTCTATTTGATACAGAGGAAGTCAGAAGGGGTGAAGATGTTGAAACAAGATATAAGTACATATCTAATCTTACAAGGTCATACTCAACTATAAAGAAAGAACTGTTTGGAAAAGAGAGAAGACTCTCCAAAGAACAGAAGTCTGAGATAATGCAGGTTATGGAGTCTGAGGCTAAGGCTAATCTTGAAGAGTATGTATGGAATGATATGTTTGCAACTATAAACATAATCCAACTTACTGCTACAGACCTTGCCTATTACAAGAATGTAGAGGACTTCCAGAAGAGATATGCTCAAGTCCATTCTCCTGCAATGAGATTGAATATAACTGCAAGGGATTCAAAGGGTAGACTCTATTCTGCTGATGGAATGGAAAGAACCATGTACATTACAGATTATGAGGTAGAGTCTGACATAATTCCTAATGTTGAAGAGATATTTGACCAGAGGATTTCTTCAATCTCTGACCCTTCTGAAAAGGCTAACATGAGGATGATGAAAGACCTCATAGTTGATTCTTTCAGGAAGATTAATGTAGCAGATGCTCAGGGGTATTCATCACCTACCTCATACAGAAAGAAGATGGGTATGATGGGTAAGTGGTCTGATGAAATGGAAGAGGCTTATAATAGAATCAAGAGAGGAGACTTCAATGTTAATGACCTTGGTGTTGTTTGGCAGCCCTTAAAACCTTTTGTCTATTCCCAGATTAGGAAACCAGGAGGTTCAGATGCTCTTTCTGAACTTAAGGTTCCTGTTCAGAACAAGAACTCTGAATATCTTCTCCTCCTTGCAGATGCACTTATGAGAGGGGGGAAGAAGCAGAGCAAACTTGCTGCTATCTTTGATTTCATGGAGGAATCTGCCTATGATGGCAGAGAGACCCAATTCAATCCAAAGACCAACACTTATGAGGTTGTAAAGGAAGGTACATACAATGGAAAGGGTATTGACACTGTCCAGTTTGAATCATCTGTGAAGTCAGGAAAGTCTGGAGTTGTGAATATAAATAAGGTAGAATCATATGAGGAAATTAAGAATATCCTTAATGAGGCTACATATATCAATTCTGATAGAACTGCTTCTTCTGATAATAACAATGACAGATATAATGTCAATTACATTCATACAATCCCTTTTGAAGATTATGGCATTCAGCAGGAAGTTCCTGCCCACTTGGTAGACCATGAGCAGCTCATGGGTTCTCAGATGAGAATACTTAGTATAAGTGACATTACCCCAGGTACTGAGTTCCAGATAGGAGATGAACATCTTAAGAGTGATGAACTTATCAGTGAGTATCAGAATCTTATAAAGGAGAACATTGAGCAGAGTTTTGAAAAACTGTGTAAGGATTTCAAGGTCAGAGGAACAAGGCTTGAAAGGAATAAGGCACTTGAGAAAATACTTCAGGAAGCTATTGAAAAGGACCAGAGGTATGGTGCTGATATACAGAGGGCTTGTTCTCTTGATAAGAATGGAGAATTTATAATCCCACTTAGTGACCCTATACAGTCTATCAGAATACAGCAACTTCTTAATTCTATTATAAAGAGTAGGATAAACAAGCAGAAGGTAACTGGTGGTCCAGTAGTTCAGGCTTCAGTATTTGGTATGTCAGATGACCTTTCAATAAGGTTCAAGGACAAAGATGGAAATCTCATTGAAACTTATAGTGAGTTTGTAGAGAAGAGAGGTCTTTCAAAGGATAAATCTTCAGCAGCTGAATATAAGAAGTTCATTAATGACAAACAGGCTTCTGTGGCATACTTTGAGTGCTATATGCCTATTCCTTCTTCTGAACTTGAAGAAGCTCTTACAAGATATGATAAGGATGGACATGCATACATAATATCAATGGAAGAAGCAGTTAAGGAAGGTATAATTCCTGAAGAAATGAGAAAGGCTATTGGATACAGAATTCCTACAGAGGACAAATATTCTATGGCTCCTCTTTATATAAAAGGATTTCTTCCTAAAGCAGCTGGAGAGGCAGTGATGCTCCCTAAAGAGATTACTCTTCTTTCAGGTTCTGACTTTGATATTGACAAGTTGTATGTGATGCTTAAGACTTTCACTCTCAAGAGGAGAACTGATTGGGGTAAACTTGAAAAAGATATTCTCAAATCAAGCAAGGCTAAAGGAGAAGAGAGAAAGAAGAGAAAGGAAGCCTTGAGGATAGTCATTGAGCAGATTAAGGCTGGAATGGAGTTTAGTGAAGGCACCTTTGAAATGGCTGTGCATGACTATTATTATGACCATAGAGACAGGTATGATAGAGCTTCTTTTGAACTGTCTGATGGTGGTACTGATAGAAGGAACAACAGGATATTTGACCTTCAGTGGGCTGTTCTCACTAACCCTGACACAATGAGCAAGATGTTTAATCCTGGTTCATTTGATGTACAGAAGAAGACTGCAAGAATTGTAAGGATACTTCAGGAGACAAAGGGTCATACCTATCAGGAGTTGAGCAAGCTTAATCTTGACCAGCTTGATGAAATACTTGACTCTTCAACTGACAGGAATATCATCTACTCAACTTCTCAGGTGTACTTCCATAAGCAGAATATGACTGCTGGCAAGTTGATTGGTATATTTGCCAATAATAACACCAGTCACGCATTTATTTCTATGCAGGGAATAGACTTAAAGTTAGGAGATGACCTTAAGTTTACATTTGATGGAGTCACAGTAGATGAGAATCAAAATAATAGATTGGACCCACTGAAAGGAAAAAATGGTAGTTTAATTAGTAAAACTATTGCAGGTTTTCTTGCAGCCTCTGTGGATGCTGTGAAGGACCCAGTACTTAACTTTATGAATCTTAATACATTTACTTCTGGACCAGCAATGGTTCTGGCAAGACTTGGTTTTGATTCTGACAGTATAGGTCTGCTTCTCTCTCAGCCTATTATAAGAAGGGTGACTGATGAATACTTCAGGAGGAACAATGAGGGTTACATCTCAGCTGAGGACCTGATTGATGAGTTCCTTGAACAGGACAAGAATGCAAAGGGTTATGAAAAGACTCTTACTCTAACTAACTTCTCTAAAGAAGAACTTGCTCAGGGTATATCACTTAATAGTGATAAAGGAGACTTTCAGACAAGAGCTCTTATTCTGTTCAAGAGATTGTCAAAAATATCACAGGACCTTGGCACACTTACATTCCTTACTAAGTTCAACTCAGTAACCAATGCTGTTGGTCCAACCATTGCAGATACCCTTGTAATGAAGCAGAGATATAAGAAGTTCCTTGACAAGTTTGAGGATGGCAATGCAATCTTCTCAGATAATGCAAAGAATGTCATTCAGAACTCTCCTATACTTGATGCCTTCTATACAACTACAGTATCTGATACTGGAGCTTCTCAGTTGATATTCCAGGGATATTTTCCTCAGTACTCTGATAAATTCAATCAGGTTCTTGGAAAGTTTAGAGAAACTACAAAGGCAAATGTAGATAGTAAGACTATCAATTCCCTTGTTAGTGACTTTGTTCTTTACAAACTTACTGGAGGACCAAACCCTGTCCTTAATTCAGATGGAAAGGTAAGAGAAGAGTTCATCCATGACTTTATAGTAGAGTTTAAGGAGAAGGCTGCTGGAATAGTAGATAATGAACTTATCAAGATTATAACTGTCAAACCTTCTACTGGAAAATGTCCTGTTCCAACTTTGGAAGCTAAGACTGGTGGATATACTCAGGATGTTCAAGAGAGAGTAAGAGATGCTTGGACAAATCTTATAACAAATGAAAGTACAAGAGACCTTGGAGTCAAACTATTCTTCTACAATATGTACAGAACAGGACTTTCATTCAGTCCTAAGACTTTCCTTCACCTTGCTTCAACTGATGTGAAACTTGCAATTCCAGGATATGTTGAAAGTATTAGGGATATCAATTATAATGACTCCTTTGATGTGAATGACTTCCTTCTTCAGTATAGAAGGAATCATACAGACAACTTCAGGGTTGTCCCTCATATAACACAGAGAAAGGGAATTGCATCTTCTATCACTGAAGATGGAGCTGGTAACAGGAAGATAACCTTCACATTTGCCTCAGATAGTGCTTCTTCACAGTTCATTGTCAAGAAGGTAAAAAGGGGAAGTGGAAAAGTATCTACTAAAGAGACAATAGCTGCTCCTGTTATCCTCTATAATGATAAGGTATATTTCAATCCTGAAATCAACTCAGATGGTTCTATTACCTATGCTGAGACAACAACTCTTGGTAATACTAACAACTTCCTTGAATATGATATGAATGAATCTGGAAGTGAGATAAGAACTTCTATCCAGAGAACTTCTGAAGAAGATGTACATGAGAAGGAGGTTCAGGAGTCTCCAGCAAGAGAAGTTCCTGAGGATGATGGAGAGACTGAAGCAGTAGAGCTCTCAGAGACTGATATTGAGAATATACTCAGTGAGATATTTGATGAGGGTGAACTGGACAGTCTTATGACATCTCTTGTCAAAGGACAATCAAAGAAGGTAAACAAGTATAAGAGTATGATTGAAGAGCATACAGACTCTGAGACTGCTTCTAAGGTTATGAAGAAAATGATAGATATTGTAAAGGGAATTTGCTAATATGGCTAAATCTTGTGTTTATGTTCCTACAGTGAAAGTAGGAAACCAGGAAGTGGATAGCCAGCTCTTTAGGGAGCTGGTTACCTACACTGGTAATAGAGAATCAGCAAAGTACATTTGGGGACTTACTCAGGTTCCTGAGTTCATGAGTTCTCTTAAAGGTATTGAGAAGGATAAGAATGGAGAACCTACTCTTTCTTCTCTCACTAAGGCTATTGATATAGACAGTCTATTAGATGAAGGTATATCAATAGAAGGTGCTAAGAAAGAACTTGGTGCTATAAATAGTAAAGGGGAACCTGTTATACATTCTTCTGCTGATGAGATTATCAATTCAGTAGTTGAATTTAATAAGAACCATCCAAAGATGGTTGCTGATATTGGAAGTAAAGATGGAGGATATGTAATAAATGTTGAGCCTAAGACTCCTCAGAATGCAACCTCTCCTGAAAAGCTTGTATTCAACAGTTCTCTTAACAATCAATTGAGGGGTATCCTTAGAAGGCTTGGGTTTGATGTTGAAGTACTTAGTACTCCAAGATTCAATGCTATGTTCAGTCCTGAGAATGCAAGAACAAATGCAGAAGGATTGAAGACAGTCATACAGATAGCCAAAGGTCAGAGAGGGGAAGATGCCTTTCCTGAAGAGTTCAGCCATCTTATGATAGAAGGACTTATCAACCAGCCTTTGGTTCAGAGGCTTGTAAATTCTGTAGGTTCTTATGAAGTCCTAAAGGAAATTCTTGGTGAAAACTTTGATACCTATGTAAGGCTTTATAAAGGAGATATGGAATCTCTCCAGAAGGAAGCTGCTGGACAACTGCTTCAGAAGTATATCACTGGTGAGAGTCTTCCTGTAAGTAGGCCTTCTCTGCTTGAAAGACTTTGGAATTGGATTAAGTCCAAGTTTGGCAGTATGTCTGAAGATGATGTTGATAATATCATACTACAGGCCAATAGAGACGCTTCTCAGGTAGCAAGTTCTATCCTTGATGAGTCTATACTTCCATTAGTAGATAAAGACCTTATAGTTAATGCAAAGACCTTGTACAATGTAGAGAGGTCTGTATCTGGAATGGAGGAACTGGCTCAGAAGGCTCTTGAGGTTGCAAGTAAGAGACTTGAGATTTTAAGATTAAGAAGTAGAAGTGGTAGATATAGTGAAGATGACCTTGAGTCAATAAAGAATCTTCAGGACCTTATTGAAAAGAAGAAATACTCCAAGAGCTGTCTTGCTTTTCTTTCAGATAGCCTTCAACAGTTAGAACAACTGAATACCAACTTAAGTAAACTTGATGCTAACAACCTTAGTGAAGAGTCAGACTTGAACAGAATCAGAAAGATTAGTTCTACTCTAAGGAAGATTAAGGAGTTCTCAGATGCATATGAGCCTATCATCAAACAGATGATGAGTATAGATGCTATGAAGGAGAGAGGAGAGGTTGAACTGTCTGCTGAAGATGCTGCTACTATTGCAGACAAGGCTTCCTCTGTATTCAGAATAATCACCAAGATTAACTCTGGGTATAAGAGCCTGAGGTTCAATACTCTTTACAGCTTCCTTAAGATGTACTGGGGGGAGGATAAGATTATTGATTCTGGAAAAGATAAGGGCAAGAGAATTACTCTTGAAATGATAATGAAGATGGCTGATAAGGATATTAACTTCCTTGACAGATATATCAGTTCAATGAGTGATGCATCAGACCCAATGCTGTCTCTTGTAGATAAGGTAGTCAAATCCACACAGTCTAAGAGGGATTCAGTGCTTGAGGAGATTCTTGCAGGAGTTAGAAGTGCTCATACTAAACTTTCACAGGCTGGATATACTACAGACTTTATGTATGAGAGAGACAAGGATGGAAAGCTTACTGGAAGAATAATAAGTGATATTGACTTTGTTAAGTTTAAGGAGGAGTATGATGCTGAAAAGAAGAGACTTATGGATGAAAAACTTCCTTACTATACAGTCAAGTCAAAACTTGATGCATGGGAAAGAAGACATACTGAAACTGTTCTTATAGATGCAGACTCAGGTAGAAAGGAAGAACTTCCTAAGAAGAGTCTTTATGGTGTTGACAGAATAAGTAAACTTGCACCTGCACAGAGAGAGTATTACAACACTATGATTAACCTTAAGGCTACTCTTGACTCTCTAATACCAGCAAGGTTTGCAAATACTTTCAATGCAGTCCAGATAAGGAATGATGTTACTGAAGCCATCATGGATAATGTGACCAATCCTAAGAAGTCTGGGAAGATGGTTATAGAGAACCTCAAGGACAGTTTCCTCAGAAGAAGTGATGACACTGACTGGGGAGATACAACAGTTCTTGGTGATGGAGAATCCCCTATTCTTACTAAGGCAAAGAAGATAGGTCTAGATTTCTCAGGTAATCCTATACAGAAACTGCCAGTGTACTATACAACTCCTCTTGAAGATATGGAGAGGCTGAGTACAGATTTCACCTCATCTATTATGGCATACGCATCTATGGCAATAAACTATAATGAGATGAGTAAAGTGATTGATGTACTTGAACTTACAAGAGACCTTATCAAAGAGAGGGAAGTTCAGCAGATGTCTGGAGACTCAAAACTGATAGATGCTTTCAAGGTTGTCCATAAGAAGTTCAGTAAGAACTATACCAAGTCTGGAGAAAGAACTAACATTGGAGAGAGAATAGATGATTATTATGCTTCTGTTCTGTATGGTCAGCATAAGAAAGATGAAGGAGCTTGGAATGTTTTTGGTAAGGAGATAGATAAAGCCAAGACTATGGATGCTTTGAAGAGTTATACAGGAGCACTTGGACTTGGTCTTAACCTGTTCTCTGCTATAAGCAATGTCACTATGGGTAAGATGCAGTTGTTCATAGAGGCTATGTCTGGAGAATACTTCAATATGAAAGACTCAGCCATAGGTAAGAAGAACTACTATGCACTTCTTCCACAGTATATGGCAGAACTTAACTCTACAAAGAAAACAAGTAAGCTTGGTCTCCTTATAGACAAGTTTGATGCTCTTGAAGAGTTCTATGGAAACCTTAAATCACAAGGGTATTACAAAGGACCTTTGTCAAGAATTATAGGTTCTACAAATATATTCTTCCTTAACAACATGGGAGAGCACTATCTTCACAGTAGGAATATGCTGGCTATGCTCAATAATGTCAAAGTAAAGGACAGAAGTGGAAAAGAGATGAGCCTGTTTGATGCTTTTGAAGTAAAGACAGACCCTGAAGGGGCATCAAAGATAGTCCTTAAGGAGGGAACAAAAGACCTTGATGGTAATCTTCTTTCTACAGAAGGGCTTGACAGGAACTCTGAATTGTATGAAGAAGTGGAGAAGAGATATGATGACTTCATTACAAACCAGAAACTAAGGATTGGAAAGGTCAATCAATCTCTTAATGGTGCATTCAATGAGACTGACAAAGGAGCTATCCATAGATATTCTCTTGGAAGACTTGCTATGCAGTTTAGACAGTGGATGCCTGCCCATTACTCAAGAAGGTTCTCAAGTGCAAGTTATGATGCCAAACTTGACCATTGGAGAGAAGGTTATTACAGAACTATAGCAAGATTTGCTATAAACCTTATGAAAGATATAGGCAGAGCAAAGTTTGACCTTGCAACCAACTGGAACAGTCTTAGCACCCATGAGAAGGCAAACATAAGAAGGGCTTTAACAGAACTTGGAATGTTTGCTACACTTTCAGCACTTATTGCCATGATAGGACCTGAGAAGGATAAGAAAGGCAGATGGGGTGAGAGAATGATTGTATATCAGCTTAAGAGAATGCAACTTGAGACTGGTGCTTCTATACCTTGGTTCTCAGCCATTGAGAATGCATGGACCATATTACAAAGTCCAGCAGCAGCCATAAACAGTTTCAATGGACTGCTTGATTTGGTTAAGTTCTGGAATATGTTTAATGAACTTGAATCTGGAAGATACAAGGGGTGGAGTGAGTGGGAGAGAGATGCTTCACAGGCAATTCCTCTTTATGGTCAGCTTAGGAAGATAGCAGACCTCTCTGAGGAAGATTATATGTACACTATATTTGCTGATAGATAAAAAAAAAGAGGAAGTAGTTATTCTACTTCCTCTTTTTTTTTCTTTTTGTAGTATCTCTATCTACAATTCTTTATAGTGTCAATAAGACTGTTGAATGCTTCTGCTGAGGTTATAGTCTCAGGACTTGGAAGATTATTCTCTGGATTTCTTATGAAGTCCATAAACTCTTCAACATTCTTAAATCCAAGCTCTCTGAGAACTCCCCTATTTCCTCTTATATAAGATGAAATCTGTAGTTTGGTTTCATCAGATATTGGGGTGAAGGATTCAGTAAGAGTAAATGTAGGTTTTGATACTTTGGTTTCTGGTGCTTTCTTTACTGGCTTTGAAGCTTCTTCTCCTCCAAGGATAGCCATAGCAAGTTCATCAGATATAGTCTCCATTGAGATTCCATCTTCAGAGTCTGCTGGTTCTTCCTTTGCTATTTCCTGCTTTGGAACTTTGTCAGAAACTCCATACTGAGATTCAAGATATGAAAGATTAGCACCTTCAGCAGCTTCCATTGCAAGTGCAGTTTCCCCTACTTTCCTGTTCTGAAGTTCTTTCTTATGAAGCTTCTCTGCCTTACTCTTAAGTTCCTTCAGAGAGTTTCCTGTCTTGACAACTCCATTGACTATACCAAACTCTGTACCATCATTGGTATAAACTCCTAAGTAAAGTCTCTTACTACCTGAAACTGGATTTATCAAGCCTTGGTTTATCTTGGAAAGTAAGGTGAGTTCATCTATACTATTCTGATTTGAAACTACCTCTCCCTTATCATCATAGATATTACCTTCTGAATCTATACTATAACTCTTGCTGTTAAGAGTCAATGTAGTCCTATTGAGAACATTCTGTATTCCCCTCTTTCCAGTATGACCTTTAAGAGCAATCTCACCTCCTTTAACAGATGGCTTACCTTCTGAATCAACTGGTGCAATATCAAAACTTGCATTAACATTACCAGGCTGATATAAATCAGTGGTAAGTATGCCAGACTTGAGTATATCCTCTTGATACTGAGGGTCAGTAAGTTCTGAAGTAACTACATTGAATCTTAATCCAAGTTCATCACTTTGGAGTGCCTGAACCAGAAGTGCTGTTGCTTCATCCAAAGAGGTTGCTCCCCCAGTTATATTCTCTATAATTCCTGGTATAGATATAATATTTCCCTTCTTTGAGAAGGCTATATCAATCCCTTCTGGAAAATGCAGAACTTCCTTAAGGTCATACTTGGCAAGAGACTTCTGATATTGAGTGCTTTCTGGATTTACAAGAACTTCAGCATCCCTTCTTATCCTTTCAACTATTGGGGAGTCTCCCCATACATCAAGTGGATATTCAGTTTCTGTGAACCTCTTTGCCCTTAGATGTTTAGGATACCACCTTCCATCAGCCTCCTTGGTCATGAGCCATATAGAACCAGCCCTTGGATTCTGATTGTTAGTATTAAGTGGAACTATTTCAACATTATCAAGACCTGGAGTTTCAAATCTTGTACTGTTGTAATAGATACCAATCCTAAGAGGTCTTCCTCTAAGAAACTCCTTTGTAAGGTCTTTATTCTCAACTGGTGAGTCTTCTGTAGACTTGACCATTCTTCCACTGTATATGTGGGTTACCTTAGTATAATAGGATGAAACAAATGCACTTCCTTCATTACTTTCAGAAGCAGAATACTCATCATTTACTGCATCCACTATATCATTGTAGTTCTTTATGGACTCCTTATTATTCTTATTGAAACCAAGGACTCCTACTACCTGATACCTCTTTCCATCACTTCCCTCTATTGGATTCAGAGATTTGTCTTTTTCTCCTATTTCTACAGCAAGCAGTATATGACTGTTAAGTCTGCTATCTGAAGATATGATAAGATGTATTGGCAAATCTTCATTTGCATCAACTCTATCTGCAAGATAGCCTTCATCCACATACTGAAAAGCTCCTAATTCCTGTAAGGCATTCACTATTGGATTGTTCCTTAATACAGCCTTTCTCTCTCTTCTATTCTTAAGAGGATTAAATTCATACTCAGTCTCAACCCAGCTTCTAAGTCCCTGTGTGATACCACTATCTTCAGGAGATGCATTATCCTCAACTTCCACATTACTCTCCTCACCAGCAGCAGGAAGAAGTCTGTTGTCATGTATCTTTGCAGCAAGTCTTCTTAGAGCAGTATCATCTTCCTTTGGAAGGGAAGCATCACCCTTCTTGGCTATATCTACAAGCTCATCCTGACTCTTTTCTTCAAGTCTTCCCTCAAGACTTTCTGGTTCTTCCTTAGAAGGTTTTTCTTTACCTTCCTTCTCACCTTCAGCTTCTTCCTCAGATAGAGCATCCTTAACATCTGGAGAATCAGACAACATATCAAAGAACCCTTTCTTTCCAGCTTTCTTAGGCTTGTTCTTTGATTTCTTTGTATCCTTTCTTGAAGTTTTCCCTGACTTCTTCTGCTCTATGAACTTATCAACTATCTCTTGAAGAGTAGCCTTTACTTCTTCTGGTATAGAAGAGTCCTGTGCTTGGTCAAGAGTGGTAAGTATATCATCAAATGATTCAGCATTCTCAAGAGCATCCTGTATGATGTTCTTAGCTGATATTACTTCAGGAGAAGGCTCTGTAGCAGACAGAATATCTGTGAATATAGCAGAAGACTCATCAAGGTCTTCATAAGTCTCTGCCAACTTCTTGAGAGTGTCATTACCACCATTCTTCAATGATTCTATTATATCCTTCTTTTGTTCAGGATAATTAGAGAATATTTCCCTAAGGTCATTAACTGAAGTTGCTGAGTCTGCTTTAAGTTTTGCTTCATCAAGAATCCTCTTCACATTATCTTCCTTGACAGCTTTTATAGAATCCTGTACCTGTTGTGAGAAGAGCTCTGGATTCTTTGAAAGTGCAGTGTACTTATCAATGAACTCATTTCTTGCTTCATATATTTTAAGCATATCAGATAAGTCCATGAAAAGTTTCATGTTCCTTAATGATTTGTCCTTATCTTTATCAGCAAGAACTTTCTCATCAGATAGAGCATCCCTGACTGCCTTTCTATTGAGAGTATTCAGCAAAGATTCAGCTGTAATATCAGTCAGTTCTCCTATCTTCTGGTTTGCATTTGCTCCAAAGAACCTTTTATCCCTATCCCCAATAACCTGAGAAGCTCCCTTCTTCACTTCTTCAAAGAGGGACTTGAATCTTGACTCCCAATCATCAATTTGAGTCATCATCCAAGTCATCTCCTCAAGATAGTCATCAGCCATATCTTCTCCATAGAGTGTCTTGAGGTTAGTAGAGATTTCAGAATACTTCTGAAGTTTGGTCTTTGCATCCCTGACCTGCTTATTAACATGGTCAATTACTTCCTGGTCTGACTTACCTTCAAAGATTGACTTCCCTGTATTCTTATCAACTGCAAGATTTCTTATATCATCTACATCATCCTGAGTTACATTTCCTGCCTCCTCTATAATGTCATATAAGTCCTGCAATCTTCCAGCCTTTTCAAACATTATAGCATCTGAAATAAACTGGGAATGCTCTGCATTCTTATAATCAAAGTTACTTCCATTTGCAAGGGCAGCCTCCATATCATTCTGATATTTCTGATGCCTTATGAAGCCTTGATAATAGTTTAGGAACTCTGGACTTTGTACTCTCTGATTAAGGGCATCTACAAGGGATTGTGCCTGCTTCTTCTCTTCTCTGACATCAGAGATTCCTTCCCACAGTTCACCTTCCAGAGACAGTTTTACTTTCTTCTTACCACTCTCTCCCTTCACTCTTGAGAGTTTAGGTATTCCAAGAAGTCCTGTAAGACCTCCTATGAAACCTTCCTCCCAGTTATCAGCATCTCCATATATATTAGAGAACCCCTTGACCATTGAGTTGAGGAATGTTGAAGTCTCTTCCTCAGCTTCAGGATTAACCTTTGCTCCATAGAAACTGTTGAGTTTTGAAGATTGCTGTAATCCTGTTCCCTCTGAGAACCAAGACTGCATCATCTCCTCATTCATCTCAGCCAGTGGGTTTGAAAGGGCTCTTGCCCATTTCTTTGCTATATTACCCTTTGATATAGAGAAACCATCCTTTGCACTTCCTTTTATAATACCATTGGCAAGCTTTCCTGTGTTATAACCTCCAGATAGGAACCTTCCAAACTGCCATATATTTGATGCAGAAAGCATTACAGTATTAAGTCCAAAGTCAGCATTAGCCATAGCAGCTCTATACTCAGCAAGCTTGGCTATTGAGTCATTGTATCTTGTATCAATCTGGTTCTTTATATTAGCCCACTCAGCTTGTCCTTCAGGAGATACAAGTCTTCTTTCATACCTTATACCTGTCTCAGGTGAACCAGTCTGAACAAAAGAGAACCACTCTGGGTGTTCCTCAAACAAGGCATTCTCAATATTTGAAATATCCTTTTGATATTGGTCATCAAGGAGTTGCCTATGATATGTTTCCCATTCCTTACTATTTCCAATGGCCTCAATTCTTCCCTCACCCATAGCTGCATTCACTGCACCTACAGTCTTAAGAGTCCATTCAGCATTCCTCAACTGCTTGGCAGCCTTTCCTAAGTCTTCAGTGAGCTTTATTCCATCCATGAAGGCATCTCCAGACTTATAGGCATTTGCTATCTCTGAAGCTGTATTCAGGGTTCTTCCTGATGCTGTAGTAACAGCTCCCTTGAAGGCATCCCTCACACCTTTCAGTCCCATAGCCTTTGACACTGCACCTGCTGTGAGTTTACCTGAATATGCAGCACCTACAGTAAATCCAAGGTTCTTGAGGAACTTATCTCCTATGAAGTTTGCTGAGAATATATGTTCCCACCATGGGTCTTCTTGTTCTGCTTTTGTATAGTAGTTTGGAAGGGCTGACTCAACCTTCTCATTGATGTCCTGCATAAGTACACTGAATGGGTTACTTATGAACAAGTTACCAATCTCCCTCATAGGACTGTCACTTTCAGAAATCTTGTCTGTATTTCCAAGAATGTTCAATGCTCCAGCTATAGTTCCAAGGACTCCATCAGCAAAGGTAGTGGCAGCAAGGACAGAGCCTTTAAGTATGCCTGCACCTATCTGGTCATACCAAGGCTGTATGTTGGCTCTTGATTCATTCAGGTCTGCAAGCTCCCCAAGCTGGGTCATCCTCTTATCATACCTACTTTCTCCAAAACCCTCAACTCCAACATTTTCAACTGGACCTCTTTGAATGAGGTCCAGTTTCCTTGCTGTATTATCTCTCCAGTCTGGTCTGAAGTTCTGGAACATTGACACATAATCTATACCATCTGCTGACTTGGTATTCAAGCCTTTAAGTCCAGATACACCCATCTTTCTTGGGTCCTTTATTTCATTCTCTCCCATAAAATTTCATCTTTATAAAGGAAATGTTGAAACCTTTGAACTTGTCTTTGATGCTTCTGGTGCTGCACCATTATATGAATTATACAATGCCCCATAGAAGGTATTCAACATATTGTCCATAGCCATCTTTGCCTCATTGCTATTGGTGTCATATTGAGAAGACTGTGCAAAGTTTGTAATCATCCCCAGGAACTCATCTCCAGGAATTACCCCAACAGGTGTTGGAACTCCTATGTTATGGAATGCTGCTGAGTTATCTATTTCATAACTTCCATAGGAACCTTCTATAATGGACTTTCCAGTGACAGGATTAAACTGTATTGTTGCAGCACTGTCATTGAATATCTTGGACAGGGTTTCTTCATCAGGAGCAGCCTTACTGTCTCCTAACTTATGAATCCTCTTTCTGACTTCCTTCTTATCTGACCTATCCTCTATCCCAGACAGAAGAGCTGCTCTCAGTTCCCTCATTGCAAGGTCAGATTGAGTAGTCTTGAACTTTGCATACTTATTTACAGCTACAGCCTTCTTCAATGATAATTCCTGTTCTTTTATAAGAGAGTCAATATCATCTGTTCCATACTGTTTAGAGAGGTTAGTATAAGAGTTATATACAGGGTTTTCAGTCCTATACTCCTTATCCATCTTTGGAGTACTCCCTCCAACCATAGCGTATGAATCAAGGCTCCTCTGTAAGTCAGCTTGTAGATTCTTAAGTCCTATATCAGTATCAGGATTCCATTGTGGATTTTCCTCCTGCCTTCTTGCTATATAGCTCTCAATTCTCTTTGCCTTGTCATCCAATACCCCGTTGGCATAGCCCATCCTTGATGTATAAGGAGATACAGTCTCTCCTCTATCTATTGAGTCTTTATATGCCCTAAGATTCTTAAGGTCCTCATTCAGTTGTTTAGCATTGGCATCCCTGTCAATATTAAGCTCAGTTCCTACATAATCATAGAAGATAGGCTGCTGAGAATCTGATGTCTCTTTTTCTCTCATCTTCCACCTTTCATAAGGTGAAAGGAAGTTTCTATCCTGTAGGGTATCATACTTAGTAGTACCAATAGCATTATAGAGACCACTTGTTATATAGTCTATTGCTCTCTTCTTTGTACTATTATCAGCCCAAGAATCAATTCCTGAAGACTCATAAACCTGCTTTATTATATTTCTGAGTTCCTCCGGAGCATCCTTGTTAAATTGAGAAGCAAGGACTATCTCTTCAGGAGTATATCCTGATTTTTCCATAGTCTGCCAGTATTGTCCACCAAGTATGTGTTCCCACTTCCTTGGGTCTGACCTCATAGATTTAGCAAGATTAGAAGCCATATCTCCAGCCTGCTTAGCAAGTACTGCTCCTGAATAGGATGCTCCATAATCAATCTCTGGATTTGCAATGAAGTCATCAAGACTCATAGTAGAAGCATCCCTCTGATACATGAGGGTAGGATTCTCAGCAAGTGCCTTTCTTTGCTCATCAGCAAGCTGTCTCCTTCTTGTATAAGCCTGCTCTATTGGAGTTATCTCCTGAGAATATCTGCCCTTCATTTTCAGAAGGTTCTGTCTGCTTACCTGAGTAAGTCCTTGACTGGCAAGAGCATCAGCCTGACTCTTAAGGTCTTCAGAGTATCTCTTGTACATCTGATAGGCTTTAGGGTCAGTCTGCTCATTTGCTATATTCTCCCATACACTTGCTTTAGTATCAAGGTCTGCATATTCAGTCTCAAGAGCCTGATGTGCTACTGTAGCTTCCTGCAAGGGTCTTACCAACTCATCATAAGAGAATGGTCTGAACTTACTTCCTATAGTTACATATGATGTTGCCATTATCTTCTCCTCCTGTTCCTCTTAGTAAGCATTCCACCTCTCTTATTCTTATATCCTACTGTTCCCCTACCATTGGTATAATAGTAGAGCAGACTTGGGTTAGAGGCTATCTGATTCATTATGAAGTTCTCTTGTCCAACAGCACCAAGGTTGTCAAAGAAATTAGTAAGGTTCATACTCTTTGAATTGGCAAGAGCTGTATCTGTTGCCTCCCTCATTCCAGCAGCAGAAGTTATACCTGCAAGTCTCATCCTGTCTCTCATAGATGCTAATTGTGCATTTTGTGCAGCAGCCTTCATGGCAGCCTGTGAGTTATACTGGTTAGTTCCTCTATTGAACTGTTCCACTGCCTGTCTCTGCTGCTCATTATACATATCCATCTTCATAAGAGTGTCTCCTACAGCATTCTGAGCATTATAGTCTGCTGCAAGAAGTCCAGCCATAACTTGTCCAGGATTACTTCCTGAATTTCTCAGTGCTGCTCTTGTTGCACCAGCCTGTCCTTGAAGTTTGCTAAGGTAATAATTCCTGTCAAGAGGCTTATAAGTGAGGTAGTTGTTTATAGGTCTACTACTTACCCTATCTCTTGAAAGGTTATTTGCTGCATCAAGTATGAGGTCAGAGTTAGTATAATCTGGTTTCTCAAATACACTTGAGAGTGCTCCAATTGCTGAACCAACTATAGGAGCATATCTTGCAAAAGTAGATAATGGTTTTTGTTTTGGGTCTGTATCTGTAGAAGATTTAATAGATTTATGAGGAGTAGGAACTTGTAAAGTTCCAGCTCTTTCAGCCTCTATTATATCTGGGTTAATTCCAGTTTTAGCATCATCTATTAACTGTTGTTCATGCAGCATTTCATCCACTACATCTGGATTCCATCCTTTATACTCAGGGGGATTATTTAAGCCTTCTATATCCCAAGGACCTGCATACTTCCTACCACCAAATGCCATCATCTGTTGGGTTCCTTTCTTTCCTTTCTTCATTCTCTGCTGTTCCTGTAGAAGTGCAAGCTTCCCAAGTGAATCCTGTAGCCCCCTTTGACTTATAGGGTCATTAGGTCTTTCTGAGGACTCCTTGCTCATATCTTCTGCTATGAGTGCAAAAGTATATCCCTTATATTTGTTAGGAAGTCTTGACTCCTTAAGTTGCTTATCTGAAGGGTGAAGCCTATTTGAAAATACATAATCATTGAAAATTACTTCTCCCTCTTCTACAAGATTTGGTTGTCCATCTGGAGCAATCCCCATAGGAACTCCTTCATGTGGATTATCTTCATGTGTTCCACCAGCTCCTACCATAGTTACTCCATTGAGAAAGTCTCCTCCATGAGTCTGATAGGCAGGAATGTCTGAATATAGATTACCTCCATCTTCAAACATATATCCCCCTAATGAGTGCTTCCATTTGCTTGCATTCCTTGCAAAGTTTGCTCTCTTTACCAAGGTAGAACTGTAGTCATCCTTATTGGCTAACACATGTCTTGCAAACTCCTGTACTCCCATTCCAGCTCTCTTTGCTGAGGCAGTAAACTTCCCTCTATTACTCTTCTTTATATGAATGGCTCCTCCATCTTTTGCATAGGCAGCCATCATTGCATTTCTTGCATTATCTTTCATAACACTATCTGCTTGATAATCAAAGGCATCAATAGCTCTATTATTAGCATCTTTTGCTGCTAAATTGAGCATTTTTGCTTTCTTTCTTGCCTTACTGTTACCTGTGAATATCCCAGCAAGAGCACCGCCAAGACCTACAGCAGCACCTGCTACAGCACCCCAAGGACCTCCAACAGAAGCACCAGCAGAAGCACCTGAGCCAATTGCTGATAGAGTGTTCATAGCCATTTCCCCTCCAGATACTCCTCTAATATCCTCCATAGAGTAGTTATCCTTCTGGAAGTTTATACTATTGTAAGCATCAAGAAGTGACTCACTGTCTGTGGCTTCAGAGAAAGTCTCATCCTTAAGTTCCTGTATATTACTTTCTATTCCAGTGGTATCAGCAGTCTGAGCATTTTTCATGGCAGAGTCTACTATGGAAGTAACTCCTCCAACTACAGACCCAACACTATTAATAGCACTTCCTACATTAGAGAAGGAACTTTTCAAAGCATCTCCAGATGCCTTATTCCAGCCTAATCCCTTCTCCTTGCCATTATAGTCTAATATACCACCAAAATCTAATCTTCTTGATAATGGTCTATACCTTATTCCTGTAGAAAGGTCAAGTGTTTTACTATGCCTTCTTTTAATATTATACTTAGCCATTATATAATCATTTGCTGCAAATGTAAGAAAAATAATTGACTTAAACAATAAGGTATATAAAATGATAAAAGAGTAGTAAGTAATTTACTTACTACTCTCTTAACTATTCAAAATATCTTACTGCCAAATCATGAAACTCCATTCTTTCATTAGGAAGAGTTGGAGTCTTGGACAGTTTAAGATATATCCAAGGGTTTCTTATTCTGTTCAATCCATAAGGATTGTCAGGACCTTTCTTATCTCTTGGAATATCCATTCTCCATATTCTGAACTTCCTTCTTACATCAGGATATTTATCCCTTACATTAAAAGAATATAGAGGAGAAGTAGAGTCACCTATAGAAATCTTGTTTCCCTGATATTCATTCCATACTTCAAGAGTATCAAAGGTATCTCCTGTAAGTTTTCCCTCACCAGGCATATAAGGATTATAATCTGGGTCACTCATATCAAACATGTCAGCCCTATATTCAAGACAACTGAATGTTTTGTCTCCATAAGGGTCAGGAGTAATTCTGTATAACATATGATAGCCTTGCAGGTTTCCAAACAGATTATTAAACTCTCCTTCCCCCTGTATCCACAATTTATTTACTCCCTTGTTATCCTCTTTGAATGCTACAAATTTATCCTGAATATTAACCATCATTGGGACTTTTCCATAACTGAAGAATGATGTAAATTGCCCAAGCATTTCATTATAGCACAGCACATCCTGTTGTTCCTCTTCATTCCCTCTAAGGAAGTAGACATCATCATTCACCCTATCCCAGTAAGCAACAAAGTTATTGAAGTCCGCAGGATTCCATAAATCAGTAGAATTGTTTCTTCCTATCCAATCCTTGAACCCCTTCTCATCAGAGAGAGATTTCACAGTTCCTGTAAACAGACTAAGTGAACTGTTGATATTATCTATGAAGTAGATACCATTCTTGGTTTCAACTATAGACCACTTGTTGATACATCCAGCCTTGTCAGTAATATACCTCTTTCCATCAACCTTACCTGAGTTGGCAATCTCAATAGGTACTCCTTGCTGGGTTCCAATCTGAGTTCTTGAATTAAAGAGTATCTCAGCAATACCCTTATCCTGGAATGCTATAAGTGAGTTCTGGAACCTTCTTATGGCTCTAAGTGGTCCCTTATCACCATCAAGAGACTCTATTGATGCTAAAGTCAGATTAGTCCAAGTATCAATCTGCTCCCCTAAAGTCTTAGTTTTGGTCCAAGTGAACTGAGTAGGATACAGAGAATCAGTGCTACTACTATCAATTACAGCAGAAGTATTGAATGAATCTTGTCTGGTGTATAACTCATTTATACTGTTAAAGGTTTTAGTATTTATAAGAGTATAGTCAGAAGTAAACATATTCTTGTCTGTTTTACCATTCAGATTTATTCTACTTTCAACCATTCCAGAGAATATTTCAATAATACTGTTCTCCTTATTTTCTGCATAAGGCATAGTCTTCAAGACATCATACCTTTGGTAATATGAGTCTCCTTCAACTCCATAGAGAAGGTTAGTCTGTGTAATGTCTGTAACAACTCCACAGTCTACAAAGATATTCTTCTTGAGAGCATCTTCTTCTATACCTCCATATCTGAAGTCAGAAGTTGAGTAGTCCTGTATATCTCTATACAGTTCTCCAACAAAGATTATTGAAGTATCAAAAGAAGAGATATCTATCTTGCCATCATTCCCATAGGTATCAAGAGGTATAGACAAGTTATCTGGAGATACTACTATCTTGTTGAGAAGCACTTCATCAAGAACCATAGCGGGTCTTGAGTAAGTGTATGAAACTCCAAGATAGTTCTTCATATATACTACCTCTCCAAGTCCTGTTCTAAGCTTGGTATCAGTCTTAATACTTACTCCCTTGTTTATGTCAGAGACAGTTAAGGTAGTGGTATTACTCAACCTGAACAAACTTGACTGATTTTCCCTTGAAGGAGAATATCCAGCAAACAGAGGAGAGTAGGTAGACTTAACTCTGAATGAATATGCATCTGCATCTTCCTTGGTTACAGTTATAGACCCTATTATCTGGTCACTCTTTACTTCACTTCCTCCAGAATCTACATAGGAAAGGATATAAGTTCCAGTTTCACTTCCTGGAGTAACAGATACAGTATATCCAGTTGTAGCCCCTTCCTCTATGACTGGAGCAACTGTTATGTTAAATCCTGGAGCTACATTCTTTTTGTACTCTACTTTCTCTCCTAAATGATATACTGAACTTCCTGATGCTTCTTCTACAAAGCAGATAGCCTTTGTATTTGGGTATTTGTTAGAGTTGTCATAATCATTCTTGAAAGACTCATAGGCATTACTACCAGACTTACTGTTCAAATCTATTATATAGATAGTACCAGATTTTATGAGATTATCTGGAGTGTAGTATGGATAAGTGTTCATAATAAGAACATCATCCATTTGAAAATCTTCAATATACTCCTTCCAAGGAAGATAGTAATTTGTGAGTTCCAGACTACTTGTTTCTCCATTTACTGATGGGAGAACTACTATTTCATCTCCAATGTTCTTGAAGGATATGACACAGTTCTTCTTACTCTTTGCAGAAAGGTTTACAGGTGAAGTTGAGACTCCAATCTTTGCCCAATTGACTGGGTCAGATATGAAGTCAAGACTATGGGTATATCCATTAAGACCTGTGGTATATACAGGGTAGTCCTCCTCACTTGATGAGGACAAGACAAAATCATAGTTATTGTAATATAGTTTTTCTCCTCCTATATTTATAGACACATTATTGGTTAGCTCATCAGCAATGCCTATACTTTCTATACCATTTTTAGGTTCCCAAGACATCTTCATATAATAATTATACTCATCTGTCTTGTTCAAGTCCAACTCTTTTTTAAATTTGTTTACCCAGCAGAAGTTAGTATACAGACTATATCTTAGATTTGCAAGTATTTTGTTCTTTAATATATACTTCTCAGTATCTCCTGACTTATACAGTGCCCCTGACTTATGCCAAGGATATATTATATATGGGCTTGTTATATCTCTATCTTCAGTTGGATGTTTAGCATCTCCACTGAAGAAAGGAAGGGTAGGTGGCTGTTCTGGATAAGGAGTAGTGTTCTCCTTACTGAGATTATATGGAATGAAACTACTTTTAGAATCATCCTTGTCAGGGTTCATATAGAAGTTAGTTGTTCCAGCAGTAAGAGGAGAGTAACCTATAATCCTGAACTTGAAATCCTTAGAAAGAGAATTATAACTTCCAAATTCTATATCAGGGGAGTGGAATGTAATCAATGACTCATCAATGTAGAATCTATTTCCAAGACTTTGTCCATAGATAAGACCATTGTTTGACAGTATACCGTCAATCTGTACCTTTCCTCTCTGAAGTGGTCCAGTAGTTCTTTTATCACAGGCATTTCCCCAAAAGCTATGAGATGCTTCCCAATCTGCTTTGAGGGCCTTCCTCATTTCTTCAGTTGGTGATTGAGGAACATACTGTGCATACTTAGAATAACCTGCCCAGAGTGTTGGAATAAGGTCTTTAGTATAAGACCTACTAAATTCTTGCCATACTTTAGGAAACCCTGAGGTTGCATAAGCTTCTCTCCAAGATGAACCAACTTCAAATGTAGCCTCTGGTATCATATGCTCATCATCATTGACATCTGGACTTCCCTCAGAGTTAAAAAATTCAAATCTGACTTTAGCCTCAGCTCCAGTAACACCAAATAGACCAGCACAGTTGTCCTTGTAAAATGTAAATATGGACCATCTGACCCATACTGGTATAGTACTAGTGTCTATATCTTTCTTAGAGAAGTATGGAGGTTTTATATCTTCAGTATCACTCCCCTTGACATTCTGTAACTCTGCCAAAGTGCTCTTGTTTCCAGGTATCTGTGAGAAGTTAGTATTTGTAATATTATCACTATTCTTAGGTCTAAAGAACCATGATGACATTGCATAAGGGGAGTTGAGAGCTCTCTGTGTTACATTGAACACAGTTGGGCTTACAAATCCCTGTGCTATAATTGACCTGTCAGATTCTGACATTACAGCCCTCACAAGGATAGCCCTCTTATAAGGAGTGTGTTCAACTATAAAGGAAGATATTTCAGGAGGTAAAGTACATTTGGCAATAGCCTTATAAGTCCTCACAGAACCTGTTTTAGGATACAAGGTATTTACCTTGTCCCCAATCCAATATACTGAACTTCTCCTTCCTGTATTGGTAAGGAACACCAGACCAAATCTGTACTTTTCTCCTCCCTTGAAGAACAGGAACTTATCTGAGCTTAAGTCTAACTGTTGGTCCTTATAATAGATTGACCCAAGACTGTTATTCTGAAATACATAATCATCAGATTCTGGATAGACAAATTCTATCATAGAACTCTCACCTGTTGATTCCCCCTCTGAATCTTTCTTTATAGTAGCATCTATGAGGTTCTTCAAATCCTCATTGATAGAGTCTGTCTGAAGTTCTATGTTCCCTATGAACAGTGTATTGTCCTTTTGGGCAATGGTTCCAGCATGAATCTCAGTACCTCCAATATACAGAAGGGTTGTTGGGTCTATCTGAACATTATATGCTCCAGTGTCTGTATATGTAACTTCAGTAGATATTGGCAATGTAGCTACCTTGTTACAAGTTATGGTACTTGAAGTAACAAGTGAATAGATATTTATGTTATTAAATCTACTGTCCAGGTTCTTCAGGCTAATTTTGAAAGCACATGAAGAAGTTGAATCAGCAGGTGTAGCACTATCCTGACTACTAAGATTGTAGATGAAACTTTTCCCTATAATGTTAGTCTCTTGCCCAAAATCATTTGAGTAGGTAAAGTAATACTGTATGGTGCCACTCCCAAATAAGGCAGTGCCAAGGAAAACTTTATCTACCTGTATTTCAAGGTCTGAACTAAACTCTGTAACAAAATCAAACTGACTTGGATTATCACTGCTATAGTCAAGTTTCTTTATATTGATAAATCTTGGCTGGTTAATTCCATCTACCCAATATACTTTTTGAATAGCTTCTGTTTCATAATTGGCAAGAGTTTCTATTGGATGTTTAGAATCAAATCCCAAGTTTCCATCAAACAATGATAAACCTCTCCAATTCTCTTCATCACTATGCTCTATTCTATAAATATGGTCTATTTTTGTATCCTCTTCATGAGTAAATAGAACCATATAATTATTTAGTACACTATGCCCTATTAAAGTTCCCTTCAAAGTTATTGGAGTTTCAGTTGGAAAATCTTTGCTCTCATATAAAAGGTCATCATCATTATTATCATGATAAATAACATTTATAGGGTGATAGGTATAATTTTCCAATATATATCCAAAGTCTGCTTTTAAATACTCTACCTCTGAAATAGGATTAATTAAAGAATTCCCATCTTTAAATCTCCATTTTCCTGAACTGTAAGTATAAGTCATACTTCCAGTTTCACCTGACTTAAGTTTCCAAAGAAAAGTTAAAGAATGAGTATAATTTTCAATTTTAGAATCTACCTCTAAATCTCCATCAGCATAATAATCTATTGTATAAGCAGTACTTTTAGTAAAAGGTTGCCCCTTAAGCTCTATTTCTTTATTACCTCTTTCATTTGTAACAGAAAGAAGGGTATCATGGTCTCTGGCTATTATTCTGACATTAAAGTTCTCATAAGCAAACTCATTATTTGCTTTGCTTATTGAGAGGTCCCTTGTCATTCCTTTATTTTGAAATGATGCAATCTTCTGTTCCATATTATGGCTGTATAGTTAGATACTCCTTTGCTCCATTATTAACAAAGCCATGCCTATGCTCACTATCTCTTATAAGAAGAGTTCTCCAAGAGTTGAACAGAGACTCAGCCTTATCAAGAGTAAGCCTGTTAAATTCAGTTTCACAGTCTCCGACTGCCCACGCATATTCCTGCTGGGCATTCTGTAGAATGGCAGGCTGTAGTTTCCCTAAATCAAACAGTATAGTAAACTGCTGTTTCTTGATATAGGCTTCAAGGGCTCTAAGGAAGGAAGGATTATCAGGTAATAAAGGATAACCTTCACCATCAGTTGCTATGGCATTATAGGCTATTTCTATATCTGTATCCTTGGTTGAGGTATATATAACACTTCCTTGAATCTTGTATGTAAGGTCAGTCCCATATCTTCCTACATCAGGTTTCTCCTTGCTCATATGAAATGAGTCAGTAGAATATCTGTAGGATATATGAGACCTGTGGTTAGGTTCTATGCCATCAACTTTCTTGGCTGTCCTTACCTGTATCATGGATACATAATCACAAGGCAGCATACATCTGTAATTCTCTACATGAAGTAAAGCAGTCTTCTCTTCAAAGAGAGAAGGAACTCCTACTATTTGAATGAAGTCCAAGGTGTATTCAAGTATAGTCTCAAATGGAACATCCCTTAATAAGGGATGCCTCATGACCCTTGAGGCTAAATTTTTAATTGACGTTGTCTTTTCCATCTTTATATTTCCATATAAAACCAAGAGTTTTATTTCTTTTGCCTTTACAGCATTCAGTTATATGAGAGGCAGCACTTTTTCCTTTTCCAAAGTAGTCAGCTGCCTTCATAGCAGAAGGGAATTCCTGTATAAATTCTCCGTTTAATGTATATTGTTCTACTGCAATCTCATGTGATAATATTGCCTTCTTTACACTCTCTTTAGACCAGGGGGCTGACTTCCCAAGCTTAGACTCCCTCATCTTTTCAATGAATTCTGGCTTATGCTTTTTACCGTAAAAAGGGTGATTTTCTCCAGCTATTTTATGATTTCCATAGTTGGGATTACTCTTTCCTTTATATTTTTCTCTAAAGCATTCAGCTAATTTTCTTTTTGTCTCTTCTGACAGGTGTTTCCCCTTATTTGGAGAAGGCTTCCCTTTTAGAGAGTTGCTCAACTTCTTTCTTGTCTCCTCTGAAGCTTTATATCCGAGCATTCCATCTCCACCATCAGTGATATTATAAGAAATACCTAAACCTTTATAGTGCCTTATAAGGTCTATCTCCAGAGATTTAGCTACAAGTTCATCTAATCCAGTAAATAGAACTTCATGCTTTATATTATCCCATCCATACTTTAGTATGGCATTAAAGAAGGCTTTGCATAGTTTATAATTCCTTCCCTTATTCCATCTACATTTTGGACTCTTGGAGGTGATTCCTATGTATACTTTACCTGAAGGGGATGTATGTCTATATAAACTCCAGCAGTTAGTTGTCTTCTCCATGCCTAATTCTATATAACATAAGGGAATCTATTTCCCCATTCTTTATTTTATGCTTAAGTCCTTTCTTGATTTCCCTGTTAATATGAAATTGATAGAAAGATTTATTTGGATAGTCCGCCCTATACTTATTATAGAAGACTTTGAATACTTCTTTAGTTTCCTGTCTTACAAGCCTCTTATCCTTATAAGACTGTTCATCTTCATACCACAGTTTTAGAGTAGCGTCCCAATCTACTGGAAGATTGGTCCTAAGTTTACCTTCCTTAAACTCTACTGTAGTCTGTCTCTTCCTAAGTTCCAACTTTCCCATCTTCTCAGGCAATACAATCTCTTCTCCTTGTATAATAAGCTGCCTTAGAATATCATTGGTCTTTCTTATGATACTCAGAAACTTACATTCAGTGAGTACATATTCAGACTCCTTTGGTCTTGTCTTTCTATAGTAGTGGAAGGCATCTTTCACTCCCCAGGAATTTCTTACTTTATGAACTCTCTTCCCTTTAGCCTTCTTAGCAGAAGACATAAACTCCCTTATATCCATTACTTAGATTCTTTAGTAGTTCCCATTCCAGACATATTATCCTTACTGTCATTAGCTTGGTCAGTAGGAGCATATCTTGCTCCACTTAACTCCTGTACCATCATCTGTATAAGAGGTGATATGAGAGTATCCTCAAGAGGAAACTCAGAATCAAGTATATCACAATTACCTTCAGACTGAGCAGAACATGCAAGTGCTGCTACCTCCTGTGCATTCTGAAAGACTGCATCTACCCTAAGTTTCTTCAGGTAAAGGAACTGGGGGTTAGAAGACTTTAGATAAAGATAGTCATCTGGTCCTTTAGTAGCATATATAATGTTTGACAGCCATTTGTTGTTTCCCACATAAGGCATTCTCTCAAGAGGTATATAGGATATATGTTCTGAGGTGAAGTAATCTACTGGATATATATGCCTTATTCCTATATTCATTACTGATGGCATCTTTTTGGTACTCCTAAGATACACACCAGCACATGATGTCCCTGGTATGGCAGGTACCTCTATAAGGTCAAAACATATCTCCTGATAATTACTTCTGGTAACTTCCCCTTTTCTTGCATCCCTATACCTCCTATCAAGAAGGAGTGCCCTATAGTTATTTGCAAGAAAGATGAGATGTTCTGGTGTATAAGTGGCATCATTTGAGATAAGTTTTAACTCATCTAAAGCCATATATACTACTTCTCTATATGTTGCCATAATTCTACTTATATTAACTAAATTAGACTATTGCACAAATGTAAGGAAAAATAGTCATTTATACAATAGTCTAATCAAATTTGTTTATGTCCTGTAAACTTAATTATCCCAATAGTCTGTCTTATATTCAGTGGTTCTTATGTTGTCACCTACCTCAACAAACCTAAGTAAGTCATTCTCTGTTGCCCTATATGGCTGCATTCCTCCAGGACCAGGAAGGATAGTGCCAAACTGTGGTATCTCCTCACAGAACTGTGGATAGGGAATAAGACAGTTACTGCCATATAGACAGTATAGGAAACTTGCCATTACATTGTAGTCTTCTTCAGTAACAAAAGTATTGAAGTCTGTGTTAAGAAAAGTATCTACAAGAAGTAATCCAAGTATCCCAGCAACTGTATCATACCTCATGTATCCAGTCTGTTCTAAATGAACAAAGTACTCCATAAGGGCATCAAGAGCCTGCTGAGTTGTCTTTGCTGCATACATATTAATTACATCCACAAGGAGGGTTAAACTTTGCCCCATCTTCAGCAAACCACTTCTTGAATCTATCATTGGCAAGCTGATATTGAGCAGTTCTAAGTGCAAGTTCAAATGCCTTGAACCTCAGTATATAGTCTATAAAATCCTTAGGCATCCCACAGCATCCATTTACTACCTTTCTCATATGGTCCATACCCTGCTGATATATGGACTGCCAGTTAAGAGCAACCCCTAATGTATATTCAGTATCCATAGTACATGGAGTATCTGCTGAAGGAGTTCCTGCTACAGTAACATATACATAGAATATATGTCCATTTAATGAGGCAAACTTAAATCTGTCTGGTGTAATATTTATACTATGTTCCTTGACTGTTGTATCTTGATTTTCATAAACTACAACTGCATTAGAACTTGGTTCTCCTGTAGGAGAAAAAGTTTCTTCTGTATCAATACTTATTGAAGATATGTACATATTTTCAAAGTATTTGTATGGAGCTACCATAGCATCTATAAGAAGATTCTCTCCATCAGGAGTAATTCTTAAATCATTAAAGACTATCATACTAATTCAGTTGAAAGTAAATAAAAAAAAGGGACCTAAACAGGTCCCTTTAGCTTATGAAAGTTCCTGGAGGAACATACTTGGCTCACCAGGGACAAGAGTCTTAATAGCTGCAATAACAGCATTAATGTTTGAGTAGTCCTTCTCTCCTGGTCTTGGAACTACAATCTGGATGTCCTTCTCAGACTTCTGTACTGAAATTCCATCACCCTGATAGAAGTAATGGATGTTGATAACATCATACATCTTAGATGGGTCAACCAGATACTTGGTTGGAATAACATTAGGCCATCCCATATTTCTGTACTGGTCTCCTCTCTCACCCATGCAGAAGTACTCAAGGTCTGCAATGAGCTGTCCTTCAGGAAGAACTGCCTTAGTGTCATAGGATTCAACCTCTCCCCAGATTCTCTGGTCTCCATCTACAAGAACAGTAGTTGGCTGAACTGAGAAAGGAATTACTGCCTGAGGCATTGTACCAAGATGCCAAGGCTGAACTGCTTCAGCAATCCTGAGTGCTGTATAGGTTCCTGTAAGACTCTTTGGGTCTACACCCTCTTCTACCTTAGTCTCTGTAGCACCATCATAGAGATAGATGTCTACAAGAGCTGTAACATCCTTAGAGATGTTAGCTGCAAGAGAAAGAGCCATCTCTTTATAGAAGTCTGAAGCCTTAAGTCCAGGGAATACATGAACCATACCATACTTGAAGTACTGGTCTGCTTCTGACATTCCAATAAACTCTCTAAATGCAAGTCTAAGAATATAATCCTGCCCAGCTACTGGCTGACCACCATTTATATTAGGGTCAAGAGTAAGAGTATATCCCTTGAGCTTAGTAGCTATATCCTCAGCTCTGGTTGCTCTAAGATTGGTGATATTCTCAATCTTGATAAGGTCACTTCTCATCTTATCAAGAAGTGCTCCCATATACTGGAAATATATAGCATCACCTTCATTTGTCTTTGCTACAGTGATGTCCCCAGCATCCTTAAGAGCTGCAAGGTTTTCCTTGTAGGCATTAGCAACATAAAGCTGCCTTACCTGATGCACTGAAAAAGCTGCCATAAATTATTGTTTGTTAAAAATATTTGTAAACTATTGTTGTGAGCCCCAGACAGACTTTGCAATACTTACTGCCCTGCTGAGGATTGCTCTATGAATTGCTGAACTTAATTTACAAGTTTGAGCTGTACTTATATCATTAATAGTCAGACCTTCTGATAAATTTTCAAGTATTATAGGTTCTGGTTTTGAAAGATATCTTATTGTATAAGATATAATAGGATATTTACTTATTAATTCAACTTTATTAGTTCCACAGTCCAATCTTAATATCCTTCTTTCATTAGGTCCTCTAAATGGGCTATTCTTAGTTCTATATAAAGTGTCTTGTGTTACTGGAACTACATCCACTTCTCTTTCTGTAGAATTTCCACATTTAAGGGAATTATCCTTTATTATTGCCTTTTCTCCTGTCTTAAACCAAATGTCTGCATCTATATTAAAGAATACTGACCTTGAATCCAATCCATTACCTTCTACTTTAGTTGTATAAGTAGCTTGCTTAACCAAAGGACTTAAATAATCAGTGACTTCTTCAGTACTTTCAAAAGGACTTCCAAGTTTTCCTGAATAAATATCAAGAACCAGAGCTTCTTGTGCTTGGGTTAAGAACAAGCTTTTCTCATATTCTGACAGTCCTGGGGCTTGGTTTGACATTATGTTATTGTACATAAGGTCAAATTCCAGTGAAAACTCTTGTGTTGTCATATTATTTTACCTTTGCTTCAATTGAAAGTTTAAGCTCCTGATTCTTAGGAAGATTAAGATATCTTGCAGCTACATTCAGAGTAGGGTCCTCATTATGGTCACACAGTGGTGAGTTGTCACTTCTGAGGTATAATTGGTCACCTCTCTTTGATATTACTCCTGCTTCAATAGCCTTACTGATAAGCACCTTAGTACTAAGGAGTGGGTCAGTGATTATCTTGAGGAACAACTTAGAATCAGCCTGAATAAGGTTATTAATCTTGCCCTGAAGGAACTCAAGTTTTGAATTAGAGGCTACAGGTCTACCATCTATAAGTTCAATAATACACTTAAGAGTGTCTCTGTCATCTTTAATTCTACCATATTCCATGTAGCACTTCATGGTAGCTGACATCCTTTCACTCTCCTGACTTTCCTGCTCACCCTCCTTAATCATTACAAACTGGTATGTAGCCTTTGGCTTGTCCTGTAATGTCTCAAGAGAGTCTGCAATAAAGTTAGAGTTAGCCTTAAGAACCTTGTACTTGATATAATCATCTGGTACTGAAAGGTCAAGATAATTGTCTTGCTTTGTCAGTCTGACCTGATAGTTATCCCAGTAATTGTTCTCCTTCTTATAGATAGAGAGAGCATTATATTCAAGCCCCATAACCTCCTCAAGGAATGCCTTCTCATCATCTGTAAGTACATTCTTATATGCACCAGAAGACTCAAGGATAGGAACTGTAAAGTATCTTACTGCACTTTCAGCCATACCTCCATAGAGGATGTGCTTAGGGTTAGTAACAAGACCTCCCTCCTTAGGGACATGCCTGATAATTATTCTCTCATTTCTTAGGCAAGATTCAACCACTCTACTTGATTTTGGCTTCTTCTCACCCTCTATTCTTGCAGGTGGTTCATTACCTTCCATAGAACTAACTTCATGTACTGAAATTGGGCTATCATCTATAGCTCCAAAATCAATAGACTCTTCCATTTTCTTTGCCATTATTTATCTCCCTTTAAAAATAAAGGGATAGGGTACTACCCTACCCCTTATGATTTATGCCTGAAGTATTGCAGGTATAATTGACATTGTTCTTGTAGGGTCAAGAACACAGATTCCAAGAGTTGCCATTCTGTGGAATGTTGCTGAATCCTCATCATGGCTCATGTATGGATTACCCATCTGACCAGTGAATGGATTTCTAAGACCCCACTCATAGCCCCTGAACTCTGTCTGACCCTTGATAGCACACTTGAAGATATTAGGCTGGTCCATTGTACCGATGTACATAATGTCATACCTATATGAGTATGCTACACCACCTTCTGGGTGAAGAATCTTGTTTCTTACTGGGTCATCATAGAATGGGTCTACATCAATCTTAACCCTTACTCCATTAGGAGCCTTATACTCTACAAACTGGAAACCAGCTGAGAGAGCATTCTCATGAAGCTTGCTCTGAGTCTTCTGAACTACTCCAATAGAGTTATTGTCAAGTACAAACTGTGTCCAACCTGAAACTGTCTTGAGGACTTCCTTGTGGAACTGAATTGCTCCTCTTTCACCAGTCTTGATAACAAAGTATCTGTCATTGAAATCAAGCTTAGATGCTGAAAGTTCATAAAGAGCATCCTCAATAAGTTTAAGTGAGAAGTGGTTGTAGTACATTGTATTGGCTACTTCCATCTGCTCAAACAGACCTGCACCAGTCTTAATAGCCTCACCTGACTTACCAAAGTTAAGGTACTCACCATTACTGTTCCTGTTGGAAACACCCCAAGCAAGTACATTATTCTTTGCTTCTGAGAACTGAAGTTCAAGTTCATAGTCTACATAGTGCATCCACATATTAGTGGTATCCTTAACAAGCTTTCCACCTTCAGTTTCCTTAGTAATAGGAATACCTACTGCAAGCTTCTTATTAAGCATTGAACCACCAACCTTGTGATGAATCCTGATAGTAGACCACTCATTTCTCATAGAAACTGGTGAGCTGAATCTGATGTCACCAACCTTTCTTGAGAAACTTCTTTCTACTGGAGCATAACCAATAGAGAACCTCTCTCCTGCAAGGAGTCTTTCTGCTGGTACACCCTTAGAGTTAGTACCAAAGACCTCTACCTTATAAACCGCATTAGTTCCCTCAAACCTTGCTTCACCAAGCACCCTAAGTGGATATGCCTCATTGAGATTACCCCAAAGGATTTCTCCATCAGCAAACCAATCTTCTGGGAATACAAGATAGAATGGAGCATAACCAGCACCTACATTTGCATGTCCATCAGTTACAACCTGTCCATTCTCATCCCTTGCTTCAACAAGTGGAATGTTTCTCCTTGAAGAACCAATCACATCCCAGTAATATTCATTGTCATCATCAAACTCCCTTGTTGGGAACTGATTGAGGAATGTGTCAAGGGTCTTACCTCTGTAGTAGGCAAGCAGCTGCACCATAAGGTTTGTAGCCTTCTGAGGTGCCAACTGGAAGATTTGTCCAAGGTGGTTTTCCTTGGTTGTACCCTTCCAGTGCTGGAAGCCTAACATCTGAAATTTACCAAGCTTTCCTGCCATAAATTTTTATGTTATTGTTGTTTATTCAGAATAGGAGGTTAGACATCAAGATGCCAGCCCTTACCCACATAAGACTCAGGGTCTTCATCAACTCCAGTTGCAAATTTCAGATTACCATCTGAGGTTCTTGCAGTATTGTTGATAGTGGTTTCAAGCTCTCTCAATCCCTTCCTCACTTCCTTCTTTACTTTTCCTTTAATAAGCCCATCAAGGTTCTTGAAGCCATCAGTAAGAGTGTATATGAGACCTACATTCTTAAGAAAATCAAGTCTATTATCCATCTCATACTTTTGTAATGCTGTGAAGAGTTCCCCTGTTTCAGGGTCCTTATAGACAGGCTTACTTATATTATCAAAGACTTTCTGTCTTGTAGCCTTGTCAATCTGGAGTTCTCCAAATACCTTCTCCTCTTCAAGTATGTTCTTCTTGAGAGTTTCAGCATCCTTCTTTCTCTCCTCAACCTCTTTTTCTTCTGCTTTCTTAGCCTCCTCTACTATAGAGTCATAAGAGTTCTTGAAGAACTCCTTATTGCTCTTTAGAGACTCTTTGGCATCTTCTATATCAGTGCCTGCATCAAAAGACTTCTTTACTTCCCTTTGAGCTCTTTCCTTAGAGTAACCTCTATTGATAAAGTCATTATAGATGAGTTGTCTTCTTAACTGTTCACCCTGCTCTGACTCATCTGAAATATTCTCATCCTTGATTGAATCAAGATAGTTGAGTGTTCTCTCATACTTTTGGACTTCAGAAGGTTCAATTCCAGCATTCAATGCTTCATCAATCCTCTTCTGTCTTTCATCAAACTGGGCAGAAACTTCATCTCTTATAGCCTGGGCAAAGGACTCTGCATCCTTTATCTCCTTGGCTTTATCATCATCAAGGTTCTGGAAGATACCATCTTCTTTCAAGGCACTGGCAATGGAAGAGTAGAAGTTGGTTTTGGGAGAAGTACCAGACCTATCTGGTATGGTATCTTCCTTTCCTTGCTTATCTTCTTTTCCACTACCTACGCTCTCTGATTCAAATAAATCTTCTGCATCTACTTGAACCTCAGTAGTTTCTTTATTTTTCTTATCATCCTCCTTTGGGTCAGGTGGAGTTTCCTGTGTCTCACTTCCTTCCTCATCAAAGAGATTATCCATCTCTTCTGGGCTGAGGATGTTGCTTAAATCAAGTTCTTCCATATATTCTTCTCCTTAAACTTCATGCAAAGATATATACAAAAAATATAAAAGACAATAAGGAAAATGTTTTCCTTATTGTCTATAAACTTTTTCACTTAGAGTAATACTACTTACCCTTCTTTCCCTTACCTTTACTTTTCTTACAAGCCATAATTTAATCCTCCATTATTTAGTAAGTACAGAAGTCCACTCACCATTAATGAACTCCTTTATATCCTCAATCTTGTTATCATCTGTCTTAGTAACCCAGTATACATTAGTATTATCTGGAGCATACTCAGATTCTACAAATCTCTTTCTGTTTGAAATTATCTCCATAACTACACTATTTCAAGTTCTATATTATTGCCCTTCAGCTTATTGTAGAGTTCAGCAAACACTTTCTTACCATTCATAAGATATTCTTCTGCTGAAAGGTTGCCTACTCCTATGCAACCCTGTACCAAGGAATCTCTCTTTGGACCATCTGCAACATGTATAAGAACACCCTCATAACCCTTGACATCAATTAGTCTTGGAAGTTTACCTTTACATGTTTCCATATAGAAGGGATACTTTGAAAACTTAGGGCTTATTACATCCAGGGTGACTTTATATATCCCTTTTGGTATGGCAGTCTCACCATTTATCTTCAATAACTGTATCTGACCAATGTTCATATCCTGTGTTAGACCCCTATCCTTATCCTCTAAAGTATCACAGAAATAGACCCCATCTACATACAGCTTACCTAAAGTGTAGCTATTCCTTGTTATAGTTCTCTTTATAGTCAGTTTCATCAGTATCAAAATCTAATAGTTTGAACAAATCATCAAGCTCTGAGTCACTATAGGGGCATCTGTTCTTACAGGATTCAATTGTACAGATTTTACCAATCATCTTGATGACTACACTCTTAAGTCTCATAACTTCAGCCTTATTCTTGTCTACAATCTTTGAATATAAATCAAGTTTTCTTCCAAGGTCTTTAACCATGTCTTGATATATATCTAAAGATGCCTGCATATTGGATATCTGTGTACTATCTACTTCTGCATTATATTTCTTCTTTGAGAATAGAAAAGTGAAAAATGCAGAGCAGAATGTAGTTACAATACCTATGCTTGCTGTAATTAATACCCCTAAATCCATCACTCGATAATCTTTATATATTTTTCCTGTTTATTTATTATATAAGGACTCTTCTCAATTACTACTGTCTCAATTATCTTATGTTTCTTTTGAAACAGTCTCCCCAGCCAGCACTTCTTAGGAGGTTTAATAGTCTCTTTCCTTAAACTCTGTACTACATACCTCTCTGATATGAACTTAGGAGAGGCAATTACAGTAGAAGGATATTCAAGTTTTAGATTAAGAGAATACCATTTATCTCTTAAAGTAGTATCTATCTTAACTTCTGGATTTCTAAAAAGAGTATCTCTGAATATCAAGGTATCAGTCTTTTTGGCTTCAGATAACTGATATTCAAGTTCCTTTATGTTCTTGTTCTTAATTTTAAGTTCCTTTCTGACTTCATTCATCTTTATAATGATGGAGTCATTAATATAGTTTAACTGTTCTACTGTAAGCTGCAATACTCTTCCCCTATTACTAAGGGAATCATTGTCAGCAAACAAAGCCTTCTCATTGGCTATACTTATTGACAAATCTTCCTTCAAACCATCTATTCTTGAAGACTGTAGTGATATAACACTAATCATGCCAAGTATAAGAACAGCCACTCCTATGTATATCCAACTCTTAAGTTTCATATCTTTTTCCTCCAATAGGCAAAGGTAAGAAGTATAAATAAAAAAAGCAAGAGGTTAAGTAGAACACTTAACCTCTTGTTAATTTTATTCTAATCTATGATTAGGACAATGTCCAAGAATCATTAGATGTGATAGTCAATGTCTTAGTCTCACCAGCTGCAATGAATGACATTGTATCAGGAGAGAGGTCAAGAGTTGAGCTTGAACCCTGCTGGTTGAATGTAATATCCTTAGTAGCAGTCTTACCACCTTCACCCTCAGCTGAGATAGTAACAACAAAGCCACCTCTTTCATGTGCTGTAGGGTTAAGACCAACAGTAACTTTACCAGTATTAGTCTCAAGTGAGAAGCCTTCCTTAGCAGTCTTAACTGTATAATCAGCAGAGAGCTGTACCTTATTGTCTTCTGGAGTAGCCTCAGTCCTTGTAGCACCAGAAGTGTAAGTAACTGTCTGCTTCATAGCAGGAACAATCTGGTAAGTCTCACCAGGGGCATTCAAGGATACTGGAGTAGCCTGACCAATAGTTACCTCACCATAAGTTGCAGAGTTAGCTGCCTGATATACAGTGAGTGACTTAGTAGCCTTCTGTTCACCTGCACCTGTTGCAGTGATTGTAATAACACCTGCTTCAGTCCTTGCAGAAACTGCTGTACCCTTAGATGTAGCAGAAACTGCTGCACTATAAGTAACTGCAATAGCTTCAAATGCAGGAGTTTCAGAACCAGCATCATTAGAGATGTTAACTGTAGCACCTGAAGTGTAGCTAATTGTCTGAGTAGCAATGGCTCCCTCACCAGACCATGTGATGTTAGATGAACCAATGGAACCGCCAGAAGCTGGTATATCAGTAGCTGAAGGAACTCTGCTTGAGAAATTAACATCACCATAAGAAGCAGCATTTGCAGCCTGCTTAACAGAAACTGATGCAGAAGAAGCTGAAGTCTTACCATTGAGAGTTACAGTTACAGTAACTGCATCTACCTCAGTAACACCTGAAACAACAGTACCCTTAGAAGCAGCAGTAACTACACCAGTAGTTGCATCAACTACAGTACCACTAAATGCAAATGTTGTACCTGAAGCTGGAGCTGCAAGAGTTCCACTAATTGTGCCACCATTTGTATTAGATTCATTCCAACCCCAAGTCTGTGAATAGCTGAGAGTAGGAGTCTTACTTCCACCAGAAGCAGGGATGTTACCCTCTGGATAAGCAAATGCAGAAATTGTAGGAATTGCATAATTCTTAACACCTGCTGCCTGATTGACAGTAATCTCACCTGAAGTTACAGTATCATTTGCATTATTAATTGAAAACTTAGCAACTAATGCAAATTCTAATAAATTCTCTGGAACAGTTACAGTAAGTGTGAAGTCATAGATTGCATCTGCACCTGGGTCTCCAGTTACCTGTGTATTTTCCACACCATCCCAATTAGTATCCTTTACTCCTGCGATTGCTAATTCTGCTGACTGTATCATCCCTGGGTTATCTACAAAAAGACAGAGTGCAGCAGAATTAGACTTACCTTGAATTGTAATCTTTTGACCTACAGCAGCAACTGTGTAAGTTTTCTTCTCAACAGTAATAACCTCATCAGCACCTACCTGAGATACAGCTGTGGTATCAGTAGCTCCACCTGCTGTTGTACCAGTAATAGTACCCTCTCTGGCAACTCTACCAGTGTAGGCAGCAGCAGTAATTTCACTTGAGCCATTCATGGAACCTTCTGTGGTTCCAATTGTAATCCATTCTGGTTTAGCCATAAATTAAATTTAATTTAATGTTTTTTAAAAAGGGGAGTAACACTCCCCATAAATTATTAACAATTATTATTGAATACTCCAAGAAGTATTAGAAGTAATTTGCACTGTTTCCTTTCCTCCCTCTGCACTAAATTCTAATGAAGCTGGAACAATTTCTAATTGTTCAGGCTGTTTTTCTTGCTGTATAGTAGGAATATCAGAGTCTGCCTTAAGAGTTGTATGAGCAGCTGGATTACTTGCATTACATCTGATAGTAGCAGTTCTCTGGGCTAAGTTTGTATTTTCAGACCAAGTGAATATTCCATTACCTTTAGAGGTAATGCCTTCTCCTTGTACTACCATCCATAGTGTACCAGTACTGTCAGAAGTTACATCTCTTATTTCTGTAGAGTTATCACTGTATCTAACAGAAACCATTGCCTTTAAAGCTATGTCTCCTCCTTTAAAAGAAACATTGTTTATTGGATTAGGAGAAGAATCTGCTTGGGTAATTGTAAGATTGTCCCAAACAATCTCTGAGACTACTTCAATGCTCTTAGTTTCAGTTTCAGTAACTGTATAATCCTCTTCATAAGTCTTACTTACTGCACTTGATATCTTAATGTGAACCTTTGTATTATAATCTACTGTGATTGAATCCCTGACAACACCATTTAATTCTACAGTTGGTTTAAGGCTGGCAGCCATAGGCATTGGAACTACAGCTACAGTAAGAGTAACCTGTTCAGCAACTAAAGTTATATCTTTAACAGTGTCTTCTGTAATTGTTTGAGTACCACTCTGTGGCTCATAATGAGGAGCTTCTACAGACCAGGTAACTTCAGTACCTTTTTTAACAATTACTGAATTTGTCACTTTACCATTTATAGTCACTACTGCATCTAAAGGTTTCAGGACATTTATGGTAAAATTAGATTCATCACTTCCTATAACATCAAGAGCAACTTTGAAAGTGATTGAATTTTGAACAACTTCACTACCACTCTTTGTTATATATCCACTTTTAGATACTTCCCAAGTTACTGTTGAGCCTTTATCTACTGTAATGGATTTTCCAGTAACTCTATTAAGTCTAACTGTACAATCATCTGGAATTGGGCTTACAGTAAATGTTACTTGTTCTTTACTAAGTTCAGGTCTAAGAGTTATATCTTTATCTACCAAAACAAACTCTTCATAAGTTACATATCCTTCAGCCTGTACTTTAACATTGACTGTAGAACCATTAACAACCTGCAAAGAACTTTGCTCTATGCCATTTATAAATACAGTTGCATTAGGAGTAACTGGTTCTACAGTGAGTGTATATTTAGTAGTTAATGTACTTAGTACTCTATTGATATCCTCTAAACTTTTATCAATACTATCAAAGTGTATATTAGTTCTCTCTATAAATGCATTCAATAAAGTATTGATTTCAAGTACTTCTCCTTCAAGAACTTCTATTCTTTGAAGAGCATCTCCAATATCCCCATTTATATTTTGCCTTACAAATGTATAAAGTTGGTCTAAGGTCATTGACCTGTTTTTCCCATCCTTTACAAAGGCTATAAAATCTTTCTTACTAATAGATGTCCAATCATCCAGAGGTTTAAAATCTGAATCTTTTTTACACATTGCAGAAAGCTTTTTTGATATTTCTTGTATTTGTTGTAATGTAAACATTTCTATCTTTGTTTATAAGTTACTTGCAATGTCCAACTGTCATTAGATTCAACAAGGAGAGTTTTAGATTCATCTCCTTGTGTGTTGTAATTTAAAGATTCTGGAAGAAGCCTAATATAAGAAGTGGAATTATTCTTTAATAGGTTTCTAAACATGCTCATTTAAAAATCCCCCAAACAGCTAAATTATTCAAAACACTTACAACTATTACAGAATTTGCTTCTGAAACTGGACTCTTGCCATCCTGCCACTTAATAGTGGAATCTCCAATTACTTTATGTACTGTCTCTCCTATTGTAATATAATAAATCACTTCATTAGTAAGAGAAGGATTAGAAGTTATCATATAATCTTCTGTAAGAGCAGGAACTTCATGGTAAGTAACTCCTCCACCAAATAATCTCCACTTTCCAGTAGTAGCATCTACAGAGTTATTAGGGTCATATTTATATGTATTCCTATCCTCTTCACAAAATGAAATATGTCCAGGGTCTAATGCAGATTCTTTAAAAGCTTTCATAGCTTCTAAAGTAGGAAAAGAATCTCTGGTAAAATTAGAAAGTCTTCCCTCATATTTTATATTAGATGCAAATTGTACTGCCATTATTTAACAAATCTAAATTTATAATCAGTTACTGAAGATGGATTTTGTAAAGCATAAATATAGTAATTTTCCCCATCAATTACCATTTCTTGCTCTTTTACAAAATCATCATAAGGCATTGAAGTGGCATCATCTAATACTTTTGTTAGAAGTCCAAAAGTAGAAGGATATGCATAAACTGCTCTCTGGTCTTCTAAATTATATGTTAGAGTAGCAGAAGCAGAGGTACATACTTCTTTCTTTAAAGAAGTTATCATAGGCTCTGTAATACTTCCTACAGAAGTTCCTACAGGTAAAGCACCATAATATCTATAGTAAGTCTTCTTGAAAGTAGCTGTAGTGCTTCCATTGTAAGTCTTACCCTTGTAAACTACTGCTACTCTATAAGTTGTAGTTGTAGTTACATCAGTAAACACTTTATAACCAGTTGCTGGGTCTACTGTTTCTCCATTCACAGTTACTGAATCAGGAGTAAGAGTCTGACCATTCTTCTGAAGTTTCCATGTTACAGTGACTACTTGAGTAGTACCTTCATCATATGTTCCTCCTCCAGATACAGAAAGGGTAGTAGGAAATACTTTTTCATCAAGTTGGGCAAGCAATTCACTCATTGCATTGATTTGCAATGTGATTACCTTATTCTGAACTGGATTTACAGAAGTTTCACTAAGAGCATCATCTACAGTTACAGGACTTCCTCCTTGGATTTCTATATTCCCTTCACCAGTTATTTCCTGACCATTGATAGTCTTAAACTTCTGGTTAGAAATAGCTTCACTTAACTCATCCTTAGAAGCTAAACCAGAAGTGTCAGGGATATCACTTTTAAGAGCATAGTTTCCTTTTGGCTGATAAAGTTCCTGTGCTTTTACTTCAGACAACAGTCCTTCTATTGAAGGTATATCAGACTTTTTAGCATATTCAAGAAGTGCTGTATTTAAGGCATCTTCTGTAACATAGTTTTTAAGGTCTGGAATTATAATCCCCAATTCTTCAAGAGAGAGGTTCCCTTCAAGGACTACATTATTAATCTTAGGTTTATTCTCTAAGTCATTGTAGTTTGAGGTTCCTTCTCCAGAACTGGTACCTATTTTTCTCCATCCTCCATCATACACATGAAGAGTGTTGATATTGTTATCACCTGCCTTTATCCAAAGGACATTATGTAATGCAGGAGGAGTAGTAGAAAATACAATATCTCTGATTATCATAGCTAAAATTATTTACTACTTACTGGTTTCTTGTTTATTTGTTTCTCCTTTAATCTGGCATCCTCTTCCTGCTTATCTCTCTGTACCTTGAGTTTCTCCCTTTCAAAGGCCATTTTAGTATCAAACTCTCTTATCTGCTCCCTAAGTTTTGCAGCTGCTTCTTCAGACATAGGCTCCTGAATACCATCATTAATGTCTACTTCTGAGTCCTGAAGTTTAGATTGAGCATTAATCTGGGCAACAAGAATCTTGGTCTCATTATCTCTCTGATTAAGCATGTCTTCCTGCTGCATCTTCTGCATTTCAGTCTGCTGTTGCATCTGAGCTTGTTGCTGCTGAGCCTGAAGCTGCTGCTGTTGCTGCTGTTGAGCCATTTCCCTTATCTTCCTTTCATCATTCTCAACCATTCTTTGCTTTTCAGCAAGGGACGAAGCACCATATATCTTCATTATAGTTGAGAATGAAAGGGTCTGATTCTGTAGGGCTGCCTGAGCAAGTGTCTCAAGTTGAGACTGTAACTTTTGAAGTCCTTCAGAGTTGTCTACTACAAGACCATAGTCAGCTTCTGCAAATTCATCTCCCTCTATGTTTACTATCTGCATTGAACTGTCAGACAGTATATACTGGAACTTCTTGCTTCTTCCTTTAAGGGCTACTTTTGCAGTTTCAAGGAAGCACTCAAGTGCTCTCCTCTTCACATCATCATGTATAGTAAAGAGCCATTCTGTTATATGTGATGACTGAAGAGTTGCCCTCTCAACACCACCTACAGTCTCTCTATTGCTTATCTGACCTTCTCTCTGTCTTGTGATACCTGCAACTTCAGACATCTCAAGCTTGATAAACTCAAGAAGGTTTATATATTGCTGTATGTTATTACCCCAGTCAGCATCAATCACACCTGTAGAGGCATTATTAAGTGCTCCTGCAAGCTTTCCTGTTGCAGCACCTATATTTCCCTCTTTGAAGGAGTCTACTACAGCAATTCCATTAACCTTGGCATAGTACAACCATTTCTCTATTTCCCATCCTTTTGGAACCTTGGCAAGGTCAAGCTGTATAATCTTACCCCAGTTCTTGGCAATCATCTTGTTAAGTCTATCATGAACAGCATCATACAAATAGTTATACTGCTTCATCATATCAACAAGAGAGAAAGGTCTTGATTCATTAAGGTTATATATAGAACCTACTATACCAAAATGACATCTTGATGGATTTGAAAGCCTGTTGTACTGTACAACTCTTGGTCTCATATTGACATATATATCCTGACCAATTTTAGTTCCTTCCCAAGCTTCATTAATCCAAAATGTTTGTTCTTCTTCTCCTAAATCAGGATTACAAATATAAGTCTCTGGGTAGAAGTTGAAAGTCTCTTCACCTGTTTCAGGGTCATATGACTTTACCTTCTTTATCTTCCTTCTTGATTTCCAGTACATTCTTAGAACTCTAAGATTACCTGCAAGGTCATAAGGAAGAAGAGAGTTCACTACTGCATCTGAGAATAGGTTAAGTGGGTCAAAGTAGAAACCATCAGTAACTACTTCATCCCCTACCATATTATTATTTACAAATCCATACCTCTCATCTATATTGTCCATAGAGTCTGAATAGGCTTGACCTATATGGTCAGGCAGCTTTTCAATATACTCCATATCCTTTTTAGAGAGAACATCATAGAAAGTATCTATAACCCTTCCTGGGCTCCAGTAATCTTCTATGATTATAACATCTGCATCTTCTATCCTATTGGAATAGCCAGACTTGAACACTCTTATCTTAAGAGGATTTACCCTTTCAATGACTGGCTCCCCTCCTACTATATCACACTGATAAATCTCTTCACCTACAGTCATGGCATCCATGAAACCATTGTTGAAGAGAAGTGGCATATTATATTCCTTTATATAATGATTGAGAAGAGCATTTGCTCTTATCTCTCTCATATCCTGCCATTGGTATGTATAGTAGTCATTAAGCTTCTCTAACTCCTGATTGAAATCTTCCTCAGAGAGTGAGTTGTCAGCAATCAACTGTTGAAGTGAAGTAAGAAGCTGCTCCTTCTTATGGTCTTCAACCTCTGTCACAGCATTAGGATTAGTCACTACCACCTTAAAGTCAAATACCCTCTTTGACTCCTCACCTCTAAGAACATTCAGTTTGGAGTTCATAATAGGATAGTGCTGTATTCTGTCAGGTATGTAGCCTACCTTTATGCTTTCTGGGTTTATGATTGCTTCCATGTCCTCCATGTGGAGCTTTCCATTAAGGAGGTCATAGTTTATCTTCTTATGTATTGTGCTTTTCCTTACAGGAGAATAGTTGAAGAATGTCTTGGAATCTGCCCAATCCATACATTGCTTCCTCCACTTCTTTGTCTTCTGTGAGAAGGGCAGTTGTTGCCTTGGAAAATTAATAAATTCTGACATTCTTAGTTCTTTTTAACTGTGCAAAAGTAATAAAACTTATCCTATTAAACAATAGGATAAGTAAATTATTAAGGGTAGTATTACTTTTTGCTAAATTTCATCAATCTATCATCATAATTAATCCTGAAGAAAGGGTCATTACCTAAATAATCAGCTGACACCTTATCATCATCTCTCTTTATATCTCCCTGATACAGAATTACTTTCTCCTCTCTATACAGCATTACCATACCTAATGCCCTTACCCTATCCACATTTACATCTGGATTAAACAGAATAAGCTCCTTAAGAAGAGCCCTATTTCTTATTCTATAGAGATTGAATATGGTAGTCTCAACCTGCTCACCATCTACTTCCTGTACAACTGTTATTGGCTTAAGCAACCAATCCCTTATAAGAGTGTTAGCATAGTTGTTAATAGGAGCTGTTGCATTCACTCCTTTTGATTTATTACCCACTCCTATGACTTTTATAAGGTCCTTATCCTTAAGATATTCAGGAGTATCTGCAAGAAGATATGTGCAGTTCATTCTTGAGAAGTATGCAAATATACCTTTCTTATTGTTCTCATAGAGGCACTTTGCATTATAGAACAGACAAAGTTTTCTAACCATCTCAAAGTTATCATCAGCATGTGTTTTCCTTCCAGTATACTCTGCTACTATCTGGTCTGTCCATAGGTCAAGAACAAAGGTTGAAGTGAGAGAAAGTGTAGCTGACTCATCATCATCAACAGGGTCATGACCTATAATATACCTGTCAGGAAATACCCTATCCTCTCTGTTCTTCTCTGGAAGATTGAATATCTCAAGTGCACCTTCTACCTTATTATCTTTTAGAGGGAAATCTCTGATTGGCAAATCAGTAGTAGGACAGAACTCTACTTCTCCCTTGGCATTCTGTATCAGAGTGCCTGTGTAGACATCATCAAACTCTCTTGGATTATTATCCAACTGATTAAGTCTTTCATTCAGGTCTGTAACTGGGAACAGATTACCCTTTGTCTTAAGGATAGCTTCCTGTGGAGTTATAGGGATTTCAGCAATTCTCTTGGTTATTGAGTTGATGTCAGTAGAGTTATACTTTACAAGATACCTATCCCTAAGTATCTCAAGAAGAGCCTTTGTTACATCTGAATTTCCATCCTTATCATAACATTCTGCCCTATTCATATAACCAGGGAAGAAGAAAGTAAATAACTTTCTACCCTGACCCTCCTTATCATAGACATTTGGAAGGTCCTGCATATTATATCCAACAGGGTTATACATAATCTCCTGAGCTGAAGCAAAGTCAGACTCCTTATCTCCAGCAGTATTATGAGTAATAATATTATTGGCAAGATAAGTATGAGAAGACATAGCAGATAGATTATACACTACTTGTTTACCTATTCTTTCAATACTTTTAACTTTGGTTACTACAAACAAACTATCATCATATTTACAAGGTTTATCTGATGGATTATGTTTGTACCAATCTATAATACTATTACAAGCTTCTTTTTTATATGAAACTGACAATGAGATACTATTAATAAAGTTTAAAATATTTCTTCTTCCATTAATAACTAAATTAAACCACTCTTTTTTATCTTTTCTATTAGGAGCAATATGTGGTTTAACAACGGTTATTGAAGATAATATTCCAAATTTTCTAAGTATAACTTGAACTTGTTCAAGAAGTTCTTTATTACCTTGTGTAAGAACAATAGAGGAATCCTTTCCAGAACTTCTAATGTATCCATCAGTATCATAAAGTCCACCTATTAATTCTGCTGAGTCTCTTTCAGTTAGTGTTTCCCAATTTATTGGCAATCTTTTATTTAATCCAGTTTGACCATAAATACCAATTTCTTTAAGATTTTTAGTTATCCCTTTTATTCTAATATCCTCATATGTATTATCCTTTTTAGTTATATGAGAATTAGATAAAGACCAACTATATCTGCTTTTTACATAATCTAATAATTCACTATTCTCTGAAGAAAACTTAGGAGTTTCATTCAATCTATATGAACCATCTCCAATAAGCATGCCAACTAATCTGGAATCAAATAATGTAGTATTACCAAATATAGAAACCTTTCTAGCTTCACATATTCTATCTCCTACTGCAAGTGTACCTGCTTCTACAAAACCTTCCTCATAAATTCTTAGTCTTTTACTATTTCTTCTATAAGTATGAAGTATTTGTTTTAATATAGGATGGTCTATAGAACATTTTAACTCATTTCCATTAGTAAATTTAATATGTACACATTCTTTTTCTACTGGAGTAATCACAGTTCCTATAGGTTCTTTAGTAACTCCCCAGGAAGTACAGCCTACAATTCCATCCTCTTTCTTAAGTAATTCTACATTGATATTTCTTCCATCTAATGTCCATACTTTAGTTCCAGCACATACACAGCCATACATGAAGATAAGACCATATATATTCTCCCCATCCTCCACTGATGGTCTAAGAGTATTGTAAAGACCAAGAAGTCTTGGAAATGTACCAAACTCCTCTATAAGATAGAGTACACCTCTTGAACCTCTCAACTTAGACTCATCATCCTTGGATGTGATACCTATTACTGAGTTAAGAGTTCCCTTCTTAGTACCACTATCAAGGTCCTGGTAACCCATAGTCCACTGAAGATTCTGCATGGTATTGACCAGTCTCTTTGAAGGGAACTGGGTATTCTGAGCACAGAAGTCTATATATCCAGAAAACATGTCAAGTATCTGGTTAGCACCTGACAGATACTTCTTTTCAGAGGCAGTTACAACACACTGTACTTTCTTGTTTACTTTAATAGATTCACCAAGTATGAACCTTTTTGCAAGAAGTGATGCACCAAAATAACTTTTTCCTTTGCCTCTCGAAGCCAGTTCAGCAGCATGATGCCCATTTTTTCTGGCTATATTAAGATAATGTGATAAATAATAATGACCCTCCCAGAATTTAGGAAAGTCTATAACCCTATTAGCTCTTCTTCCTCCTTTTTCATCCTTTCTATCCTGAAGAATAGGACAATAATTGAGGAAGAAATATAGGTCACCAGTTATCCATTCACCATCAGAAGGTCTGACATAACCTTCATAGCATCTTCTTATTTCCTCTCTAATCCACTTACCAAACTCAGAATTTGGGTTTGGATTAGGCCTCAGGTCTGTAAATCTTCCAGTCTCCTTATAATGTATTGCTGTTGGTCTGAAGTAATCACTATCCTCTATTATATGGGGCTTTGTTATATCAATTATAATCTTGCCTTCTTCATCCCTTGGAAGGTCACAAGCCCTTGGTCTGTTTTCTGAAATCAGACTCCTTATGTATGGGGTGTTATTCACGAAGTCCCAAAATTGGTCCTGTATCTCTTGGGGTTCATTTTCCAGGTTGAGGAGTTCATAAGGAGTCTGGTATCTATTCCATCTTATATCCATCTATCACCTCCTTTCCTTCCTCTGACATTACCCACTTGAGCACCTCATATGTAAAGAAAGGTTCCATAAGGTCCCATACCTTGGAGTCATCAGTTCCTGATGTATTTATAGACTGTTTTACCTTCAATACTGAAGTACTCTTTCCTGCAAAATGAAGAAACAGTTCCAATGTAAGTTCCTTATATGCCTTTATCTTCAGCTGTTTGCTGGTCTTTCTTATAATGAACCTTATAAATGGATTCTTTGTTCTTTCTATTGTCAACCTTGTAAGTGCCCTTATTATCTCTTCCATATTTAACTTACTAATTTATAAGATTATACCATCATCAAAAAGAGTCTTGTTATTACCACCTCTTGCTCTTCCAGCCTCTTCAAGTTCCTTCTGAACCGCCCTTTCAGCTTCAGAAAGAGACTTAGCAAGTTCTGGAATCTGTTTTATAGCAGAGGTTATGGTATTCACAGGATATACAGGCTTACCCTTATCATCCCTTTCATTAAGGTCTATGTTCCTAAGAAACTCCCTTAACTTGTCTATGGCAACTCTTGTATCCTGAAGAAGCAGAGTAGAGGAGGTATTGCATAACTTTGCATAGATGTCCATGGCTTCTTCAAGTTCCTTTGAAGGTTTGAAGTCTTCTGGAAGACCTTCCTGTATTTTTATCTCCTTTGCCCTTTCCTCTGGGTCAGTTATATACATATATGAACTGATTGGGTCAGTCATAAAATAAAGATAACTTATCTGCTGCCAGAACTTCTCCTTAGAAGAAGACCTATCCTGATTGAAAAGTTTCCTTATAGGTCTCACAAGATAGGCTTCATCTGACAACTTTAACTGGTAATTATCATATTCTATTAACTTCATATCTATAACCAATAAAAGCCAGTCTATGACTGGCTATATAACTAAGATACTATCTTGCTTGTTCCTGGGGCATAGATTCCAGCCTTGGCTGCTCTTGATTCTACTGTTTCCTCAGGGGTATCATCTTCATATTCCTCTATGACAAAATCCACATCCTGTGTTTCAAGGAGCAAATGAGGGACTCCATCAAGTTCTATAATTGGAAGATTATAGCCAATCACTGGATTGTCCTCAATAACTCCATCCTTTAGAGAGCCTTGTTTATGTTTCATCACTGCATATCTTGCAGGATTAATCATAACTATATCTCCTACCTTAAGTCCAGCAGGATTGGAACCTACTGCTACAATCCTTTGATATTCCTTGACAGAACCTGCCTGCTTCTGTGCTACTACAAGACCACTTTCAGTAGTCTGGTCTTCCTCATATCTATCAAGTGTTGTCACTATTTTAGTAAATAGTGGTCTAATTTTCTTTATATTAAGCATTACTTCTACTCTTTAAACTATTGAGATACTTAAATCTCCTCTTCATTCCCAAATACCTGTCATAGGTACATACAAGTTTGCCCAATGATGGAACATTGAAACATGTCCTGAGCTCATTAAATTCCTCTTCAGTAAGGTTTTCCTTTAAAGGTAGTTCTGTGATTGTCTCTCTAATGAACTTCCAGAATGTCCTATAGGCTAAAGATACAACCTCTTCAGGTATTCCTGTTTCCTGAGAGACTCTCTCAAATATTGGCTTATAGTTCATTACTTCAATGTAAAGTATAACAGCAACTTAAATGAACCAGATTCTTCATCTATATTAGGTATGAATCTTGGATTTATCTTTCCATCCACAATTATCTGATTCTTTCTAAGTTTACCCATTATCACTTGAAAGTGAGGAAGGGTTATATTGCATTCCTCCCTCACTATTCTTTTGGTATCTTCACTCATCAATACCTTATCAAGTATATCTGGGTCTTTAACTACCTTACTTAGTTTATATCTCTGCTTGACAAATGCAGTAGCCACATCCATTTCTCTTGCTGTAAGTCTATGGAATGGCTCAAGAAATTCAAACCATTTTCTAAAGAAGGAATCAATATTGCCTGGAACCATTACTACACTGTCAGGCTTCTTCATAATTATTCCTTTGCTTTAGGCTCAGTAGTATCCTCTTCTGGTGTATCTTCAGAAAGAGTCATAAGTGACTCAATCTCTGTTATACACTTACCTACAAATTCATCACTGAACATATGTGAGAACTCCATAACCTTGAACAGATAGTTGAGTCTCTCAAACATATTCTTATAGTTGAGGTCATTAAGAGCTCTTCTCAACTGCATATTCTGCTGTTGAAGCTGTCCAGCTATGTTCCTAAGTTCATCATAACTGAGCTGCTTTGGCTGCTCAGGTGTCTGTGTTTTTACTTTCTCTTCCATTATACTTCTTCTCCTGTTAAAAAATTCCTACCATACTTCTGTTCATACATCTTCTCCCAAGTATGTATGTCAGTCTTACCAACTTCAGTACTACCACATTCATCACAGAAATCAAGATAATCAGCATCTATAGAATCATCTACTGACTTAATGTTAAGTGATAGGCAATGCTTGCAGTAAAATACTGGTTCACTATTGAAATCTTGCTCTATCATATTACTCTTTTACCTGTGATTCTTTCCCAAATTCTCTTCTTCTCAATATTAGCCTTTCTACCCTTAGTATGCTTCTTGTTGTTAAAAGGTCTCTTCGGGAGAATATAACCAAAGCTGGTTATGTGTCCCTTCTTAAAGGCTCTCTTTACTGACTTAAATCTTTTGACACACTCAAAGTATTGAAGATTAAGTGTGTTTCTAAGCAAGTCCTGAAACTTTTCCTCTGAAATAGGAGCAACCTCCTTTACATTCTTCTCTTCCATTGCCTTGAAATTTAAGCATAATAGGTCAAGATAAACTGACCTCCTTCCTTAAGGAGAGATACAATAGCATCTCTCTGTATGCCCAGTTCATTAGACTGTTTTACTATCTCCCTGATAGTATCACCATAGATGGCATACATTATTTTAACATTCTTATCTTCTCCCATAGTATTGAATATTAATCAGTTGCGGGAGGGGGACTTGAACCCCCGAGGCTAAAGAGCAGGAGCTTATGAGACTCCCCAGATACCAACTTCTGACATCCCGCAATATTTATTGAGCAGTATAACTGATTTGAACAGTTACCTTGACTTTGGAAGAGTCTTATGCTACCCTTAACACCAATACTGCATTTGAGAAGCTTTGTGTGACTTTATCCTCTAAGAGGTACTTCCTGCATCACCACAGGTGTCTTATCTATTGGTACTTCTCTTGAACTGGTCTACCTTTTCTCCAGCACCCTCCTTCATGTAATCTACTATGTAGCTGCAATTATTACCAAGGAGTTTCAGCCTGTCTCAGATTGCAGTCCGATTTACTGACACCTTGAGCCTTCTATTGGAATTGAACCAATATCTACTGATTACAAGTCAGTTATAATAACCTTTATACTAAGAAGGCAATAACACTCCTATAGTATGCTTATAAGCCTTAAGAGTTTATTGTGGGGATAGAGGGACTTGAACCCTCAAGAGACATGCTCATGGGTGTTTAAGACCCACATGTTTACCAGTTTCATCATATCCCCAATCCTTTTAATAGCTTCTTGTTGAATCACAAAGTTCAAACAAGTACTTGTACTTCCATATGTTGTGAATGAAAGTCTCACACTCTGACCTCACTCCTGCATATTCCACTGAATCTGGAATTGATGAGTAGAATTTAAGGGTAAAGTTCTTTACCTCAAGTATGAACTCCATTGCATTAAGAGTGTCACTCTCAGTTCCAACTATCTTGTTTGGAGCTATATGACCAAGTATTCCTTGCATTTCTTCTGCAAGAGAATCTTGATAGTCACTTAAAATCTCAAGAAACTCATCCAGATATACATGAATATTCCTCTTTGGAGCTGCCCAGTGAAGATTCTTGCATTTAGTCTTCCATCCTTCAAGTCTATTTATAAAACTTATAAAGAATGAGAAGGTATCTGGAGTCACATCTTTTGGTGCCTGACCAGGAGCTGGTATAGGGTCTAAAAGTAAATCTCCTATCATTTCTTCTGCAAATATAAGTATTTTATTTTAAACTTCCAAATAAAATTGTAAATTTTTTAGTGGAGACTGTGGGAGTTGAACCACACTTTTCTGGATTTTCAGTCCAGCACATTTACCACTAATGTTAAATCTCCATAGACGGAAGCATAGACTCCAGGGTAAGAATTGAACTTACACAAAGTAGTTTTGCGGACTACTGCATTAACCCTTCTGCCACCTGGAGAATCAGGGTGTCTTATTGGAGTTGAACCAACATCATCTTGAGCCACAATCAAGTGCTCTACCATTAAGCTAAAGACACCAGTGGGGATTCTTGGACTTGAACCAAGCTGTAACCAACTACTCTTTCAACTGCTTATCAGACAGAGGAGATAAATCCCCATTATGCAGGCCCTTAAAGATTTGAACTCTAACCAAAAGTTTTGGAGACTTTTATGCTACCATTACATCAAGGACCCAATTGGCTGGGGTAGAAGGAATTGAACCTTCATCCACAGATTAACAGTCTGTTGCTTGACCTTCCAGCTATACCCCAGTTTCAACTAAAAAAAAACAAATGAGAAATGTGGACTCTTGGAGAATTGAACTCCAACTCTCTGCTTGCAAAGCAGAAGTGCTAACCATTATCACTAAGAGCCCAAAGTAGGGAAGAAAGGACTCGAACCTTCATCTTCTACATCCCAAATGTAGCCAATTAACCAATTATTGTACTTCCCTATAACAATCATATTGCGGAGAGCAATGTACTTGAAACATATCCCCCTAAGAGAACCTCATGTTTAGCAGACAGAGCCAGCAACCTTACTGGTTTACTCTCCTTTATATCTCTATTATGCGGAAGAGTGAGGTCCTGCCCCCCATACCCCTCAGAGTACCCTTTGTTTTCAAGACAAGGCTGAGTCTCACTCAGTTACCCTTCCAATATGCAGGCTATATGGGATTTGAACCCATCTTCTCCACTGTGACAGAGTGGCATCTTCACCAAGCAGACCCATAGCCTATGGTACTCTCAGTAGGACTTGAACCTAACATTTCTGCCTTGAAAGGGTAGTATCCTAACCTTTAGATGATGAGAGTATAATAGTTGGTATTTCACAACTATCTTAATCAGTTTGTTGAAGGGGAAAGATTTGAACTTTCATCTACCTGTTTCAAAGACAGGAATGTTCACCATTACACCACCCTTCAGTAAAAGAAGGACTAAGCCTTCTTAATAGTTTTCTTTGTTGCCCTTACAGGCACTTCCTTCACTACCTCAACCACCTTTTCTACCTCTTTGATAATATCTCTCTTAAAGAGATAACCTGCTGCAAATCCAGCAATCACTGAAACAAGGCAGGCAAGTGTAGCCCAGAATGGGAACAGCTTAATAAGTCCAAGTGACCCAACTACTACCACTGCTACAATAGCAAGTGCAATCCATCTTTTTGTATTCATCTTCTCTTTATTTGAATTGTTCTACAAAGGTAAGTAAAATATTTGATATATGCAAATTTATTTATACTTTTTTCTATTATTTTTCAATAATCCTCCTTCATCATATATCTTCTTCATATCAGACAAAGAGCCTACTCCTGCTTTCAGGAATAGGCTCATCAAGTCTGACCTTTCCTTCATTGTAAGGTCATTCCATTTCATATTATCTACCAGCAAAGGATATCTTATATAAATCTACATAATTAGTTTCTTCTGTATTGATAACTGAAACTGCAATCCCAGTTTCATTTTGATAATCTATATATAGGTCAGAAGCAGGAAAGTCACTTGGAAAAAAGTCTATTCTTCCTATTTCTGGAATAGAGCCAGAATATGGAGAAATAGACTGCCCCAGAGGATTGGACCATCTTATGACCAGAGATGGTGCATTCTTATCCCATCCATCATTAGGGTAAGTATCTGCAAGGTAGTTTACTACATCATGTATGTACTTTGCATCTATATTAAATTCTGCTGCGAATGTAAGAGTGGCACTGCCCTCCACATGATATCTTATCTCTGGATAAGATATCCCATAGTTCTGGCTAAAGGTAACATCATTTATAACTGGACTTACATCCTGATATATCCTTACTGCCCCTACTATAGGGACACCTGCCTGTGCTATATTCAATGTGGCTTGTACTCCATTAGCAGTCTTTGCAACTATTTGAGATTTCCTCTCCCCTCCCATGTTTCCCATGGCTGAAATATTAACTGTTTCTACCCCCTCCGTGCCAGAGGTCTTGTCAAGTGTAACCCAATTAGGTTTCATGTTTCTTTTTTTTTATAAGTTAATTTTCTGGGCTTATTTCGTACACATTTAAGTAAAATTCTATAGGTATTACATCATCCTTAGCTACAGGATAATTGCCAAATGTTGTGTCTATGGCTGAACTGTTCTTCCATGGACTTAGAGGGTCCATGATTTCATTTCCATTAGCAAAAACTTCAAAATTAACTGATGCAGTTTGATAAGGACCTGTTGGTCCAGCCATGCTCAACCTTATATTAAAAGATATATCATTTGCCCCTTCTTCTAATTCAATGATAATATCATCAGGCAAATCATGAGAATCTTTCAGAAGGTCATAATCCTTAAAAGCTGTATAGGATTTACCATTGTAGATAATATTACAATTTGCAATAGCTGATGTGAGATTAACATCAACCTTCTCAAAAGTAATATAGGAGTTTTTACTGATTTTAAAGTGACCTAAATAAGCCTTTTGTTCTATCTGTAATGTTTTAGACATACCTGACTTAGTTGTTACTTCTATAGTCCCAGTCCGTCTCTCCCTCCCTGTATTAGGGGCAGCGGTTATCTGTATTGTTTCATTTCCAGTACCACTACTTTTAGATAATGTAACCCAATCTGGTTTCATTTTAACTTTCTTCTTAATTTTTTATTAAATACAAATTTAATCCAACTGTATCTTTTCCTACTCTTTAAGTAGTTAAGATTATTCTCATTGTTGAATGCTTCCTCTTCAAAAGATATATCACTGTAAGCCTTATCATAAGGTGGCAACAGCACCTCTAAAAGCCACTCTATAAAATACCATATATAGAAGAAGATATATCCAAGTTCCTTCATCTGTTCTGTATGAATAGACTCATGATTAATGGTTCTTGGAGATACATAAGGCTCAGGTTTTCCCTTCTCCTGTCTTACAAAGAGAGTTCCAAACAAATTAATTGCAAAGAACCCCTTGAAAGGAATAAATCTATTGTAAATTATCTTCATGGTATGTTAATCTATGCCCTGCGGGCAGCTTAGATGACATGTTGATTAAGGAGAGAGTTTATACATTTGGCACTCCATTCTACTATAGGCTCATCATTATATTCATTGAGGTACTGTCCTTCCAAGAATATGGCATGGAACAGTTCATGCAATACAGTAACCCTGATATTACTCTCCTTATAGGGATTACCATTTATATCTCTCAATGATATTCTTATAGTCCTTGTATTTGGGTCTGTCTCTCCTAATAGGGTACCTCCCTCATCCGCCTTGAAGTATTTATCTTCAAACTTAATACTCCAAGTAGAGTCAAATATCTTAAACTTTCTGTTCTTAAACTCCATACTTCTCCTTATTCTACTGAGAGTTTAACTAATAGACCTATCTTAATAAAGAAGGGACCTGGGTGGCTCTTTTTCATCACCCTGGCTTGAGATTAAGGCTCTCAACATATATAGTCCATCCCCTGGTTATATAATATTAGTCCATCCCCTTTTATCACTGCCCTAAAGCAGCCTCCTCATTACCAACCCTTGGTCAATATCCACTACTTTCTTGACTTGGTGAGAAGCAGTTCAGTCCTATATATGCCCTCCTACCTAAAAAGGTATCAGTATTCTCAGTATACTTGCTATTTCTACTGTAGGTGCAAAGGTAAGTAAAATAAATGATAAATCCAAATAATTAAGGAATTATTTTTATAGGACCACTAAATTTTATTTTTTTTTTTTGATTTTTTTTTTAATTTTTTTTTTCTATTTGTATGAGTGGGATATAACAACACAACACTCCCCCTGGTCATTGGGAGAATGGGTTCCCTCCCCCCACACATCAGTGAACCCTAACACAAATACAGTTAGTACCATGAGAACATTCTTAGGTAAAGAGGTAAGGACATACTCAGAGTCCTCCTGGAAGCTGGTCCCAGGAAGTGCCCAGCAAATAAAGAAGGCTGACCTCAAGAAGGTCAAATCCATAGAGGTGAAATACTCAGAGGAGTATGACCACCTCTATGCTGTGGTACTGCTTGACACAGGCTATGTGTCATGGCAGTTGGACCGCAAATTCAAGGGTGAGGAAGGTGACACCATTGACCCAAGCACCTTCATGGTGTTCCAGCTCACCAATGGTGAGAAGACCATCACCAGGTGCACAGGTAGAACCCTGTAGCACCAGAGGGAGAGAGACCAGCAGTAGCTGGTCATCTCTTTTTTCTATAAAAACAACACAACACTCTATCCATTCTTTGGGATAAACAATCTAATAAACAATAATTAGATTAATACTTACTAAACATTTTAAGTTAGGAATATGGAAAGAATATTAGGTGATATTTATGGAATACTTATGGCTGCTGTACTGATAGGATATATCATTGTATGGTTCTATAATGAAGAATGTAAAGGACCAAAAGATGAATGACCTAATGTGTTATGTGTGGGGAACTCTCAGTTTTTATACCTTATAATATATAGGTATAGGCTGGGAGTTTAATTTCTTAGAGTAAAACAACACAGCATATTTTCCATACTTTGGGACACAAGATATGTGGACCAACTAAGTTTAACTACAAACATTCAAACACTATGGGATTTTTGGACAAACTCCGTACTTATGCTGGCTCTTGGAGTGAGGCTGGCAGGGAGCACCTCAGTAAAGCTGAGGTAGCTCAAGTTGAATCTGCTACAGTAGTTGAAGGCCAATATGGCCTTTCAATGTGCTTTGTAATGAAGGCTGGAGGCAAGAAATTCATGCCTCTTAGTAGGGACTCTCAACTTGAGGAAGGTGATTCTGTAGACATTAAGTCTGTGGAAATCATCACCCTGGAAAGGGATGGTGATGAGGACATCTACAGAGCAGATGGTACAGCAGAGTAATCATGCCTCTTGACATTAGGACAGAATGGTCTATTCTATGACTGTTCTGTCCTTTTGTTTTTATTTGTCTACTGTGATGAACTTAGAGCAAATCACTGCATACTCTTACAAAGATTGTCATATTTTTAGTAACTAAATTACTCACAACTTACAATATTTTCACTAAAATGAAAACATTCTCACTTATTATTAAGGGAATACTGTTGTATTTTACCTTAATATATTGGATTCTTATGATATGTCTCGTAGATTCTTTTACATCCGTTGGAACACTGATAGTGTTTGGAGTAGGATTCTGCTTGATATTCACCTGCAAAGATATTATCTCTAAAGAGGATTTAATGAAACTTACAAGAATAACTAAAGAAGATTTAGATGAAACAATTTGAATCACGCTCATTACCAACAGAGGAAGTAAAGTACTCTGTGGAATTTCCTACAGAAGAGAAATATATGCTCAGAAGAGGAAGGCTTTACAGTTTAATGTGTATTGTAAGAAAAATAAAAGTGAGTGAATAAAATTTCAAAAGAAAAACAGTATGGACATCATTCATTACTTTTATTGCAAGAAAAAGTAAGATATGAATAACATAGAGCTTTTAGATAACCCTTCTGAAGAAATAACATCAGAAGGGTTAGATTGGGCACCTGAGTATAGGTGCCCCAACTGTGACAGTATGTATGATGGATGCTATTGTCAAAACTGTGGATACAATAACAATGATTGAAGGATAAATCAGGCTAAAGACAAAGGGCTATTGCTGAATAGTGGAGTTACTTCACTGATAATGAAATAAGTTTTTGGGTACTTAATTATACTCCACAAACTATTGCATAGCCCTTTTTATAATACGTTCATAAAGTTTAATTTGATGTAACAGTTTTAATTGGTGTGACATTGTTCACAGAACTCACACTGCTGTGAAGCACTGTGAGTTTTTTACTTTGAAAGTATGTTTTTTTAGCATATTAGTACTAATCTCAAAAAAAAGAAAACAAATGAAAGAAAAAGATTTCAAGTCTCTCTCTGTTGATGAACAGAAAGAGAGAATCAATGAGCTTGTTGCCTCTTGGTGTGGGCAGGATTCACGCAACAGATGTGCAGTGGTCATCCTGGGTGACAGGAAAGATGAGGAAGATGCAGGAAAAACTTCATGTGGCATGTTAGGTCCAGGAGACCTCATAGCAGTATCCCTTGGAGCTGCATTGAACCATGACAAGGACCTCAGAAAGTTTGTAACTCATGGTCTAATGGGACCTCTTGAAGGACTGTTGTCTTCTATATTCAACAACCCAAAAGAAGAGGAGGAATAGTCATGGAAGAAAGAACACTGACCAAAGGTGAACAGAAGAGAGGTCTTAATCCTTGTTTTAGTGGAATATGCTCTCTGAGTTCTGAGTACTGTGCTGATGCTTGATATGGTCACTGGTGGTTCAAAGAGTGACACTGACAAGGACAAGTAGTCTGGCAGACTCCATAGCATAATTGGTTAATGCACTACCCTTTAAGGTAGATTATTTGGGTTCAAGTCCCAGTGGAGTCACTATTTAACCAAAAAAAAACAATGTCATGTAACAAAAAAAGAAGGGATTTCTCAAGGAGAAAAGCCCTTCACAGTAGTATCAACATTTAACAAGGAGGTGCTGAAATGAACAATAAAGTCATAAACATCACCTATGTAGTAAGATGTGGGTGTGGTTCCACTGATGAAGCTAAATATCATGCAATAGTCCCTGAAGACTATCATGATGTAGAAGATGGTGACATTATAGATAACTTTGATAAGATGGAAGCACTGGAAAAAGTAGCAGGGGAAATATACTGTGATGTATATAGAGGTTCTGTGAAAGACCATAATCCTAATGATTACTATGTCTGGTGATTGGACTTATATACTGACTGTAGCATTGTGTGCAGCCAGTATATCCTATACAATAAGTGTTACAAGTATATTTGAATGGCTCAGAAATCTTATAGAAGACCACATAGGTGGAAAGATAGAAGAACTCATTCACTGTCCTTATTGTCTGGGTCACTATGTAGTGCTGGTGATTATGTTCACCACAAGAGGTCTGAGATACCATCTTATGCCAATATCAGGAAATATAGTATATGATTTCCTGTTTACTTGGTTCTGTATAGTATGTGTACTCTCACTACTTCATTATTTTATGAACCTTGCTTATAAGCCAATAGCAGAGAATGAAGGTTTAAGAGCAAGACTTAAGGCGCAAAAACAAAGAAAAGATAAACAATTATGAGGCTGAAGCATTGGTCAGAAGTCATAATGAAAAAAATGTAGCTTTTCAGGATGTAGCAAATGTACTGGGTATTTCCAGAAAGGCTGTTGAAGGCAGGTATTACAGAAAATTTCCTGACCTGGACTTATTAGCAAAAGATATTCTTGAAGAGATAGCATACAAGAATTATACAGAGGCTCATAAGCCTTGGTATGTAAAAACTCTGGATGTTGTTAAAAGCATGTTGAATTTAAAGTAGAGATTATCATGAGTTATTGGTCATTCATACTCAATGTACTGCTATGGGTGGGATTTGGTATAGTCTGTAGGGCATGCCTCCCACCTTTTGAGAAAGGAGCAGATAAACTGCTCAAAATCATGAGTTGGGCCCTCACTATAGCCACACTTGGTCTATGTGTGCTTGTTTCTTACGCAAGTATAGAGACAAACATAAACAAGGCTATTATAGATTATGACAGAGGCAAGTACAAAGTAGAACTTAAAGTCAGTGTAGACACTGTTAGAACTATCAAATGCCCAAAGTTGTACAAACATACTGTCCCATATGTGACAGAACCACAGCCCATGAGATTTACACCACTAATAACTTGGGAGAAAGAGCAGGAATTACAAGATTCCTTACTGCCTTATTCACGGTTGGACTCTCTGAAATAGATGGATACAGGGTATGTGAGTGTCTGAATTGTGGTAAGAAAAGACCCATTAGTGGGGACAATGAAAATTTAAGGTTTGGTATGTAAAATTATTTGGTAACATCAATTATTTTACTTACCTTTGTTAAACAATTAAAACATTAGTTTACTATGTCTAAGTTGAATCCAACCATTAAGCCAACATCTAAATTTACAGATGAAAGACTTGCTGGAGGTAGTGGTGCTCTTGCTGCTAAGCAGTCAAACATTGCTCTCCTTAAAAGACTCACCTTGGCTAATCTTCTTTGGGAAGATGTTGCCTATTGTGATGGCAAGAAGATTGCTGAAGAGATTGAAAGGCTCATACCTCTGTGTAGTGCAGAAGATGTATATACTGTTGCTTTGGCAGCAAGAACTCTACAGAAACTCAGGCACACACCTTTGTTTCTGGCATCTGAAATGTGCAAGTACCCTGAACACAGGCTATTTGTAAGAGACTTGTTACCAAAGATTATAACAAGGGCAGATATGCTGACTGACTTCCTTTCTATATATTGGAAAGGGGAAAAGAAGCCACTGGCTAATCAGGCAAAGAAAGGACTTGCAGCAGCATTTCATAACTTCAATGCCTATAAGTTTGCAAAGTATGACAGAGATGCTGCAATAAAACTCAGAGATGTAATGTTTCTTGTTCACCCAAAACCTTGTGATGAAAAGGAAGCAGAACTCTTCAAGATGGTTGCTTCAAGGACTCTTCCTGTACCTGAAACTTGGGAAACAATGCTCTCTGCTGGTAAAGATAAAAAAGAAACCTGGACTAAACTTATCACTGAAGATAAGATTGGAGGTTTAGCTTTCTTGAGAAATCTTAAAAACATGAGGGAAGCTGGTGTAGATAAGAAAGTAATAAAATATGGCTTTGAAAGTCTTAAGGCTTCAATGCTGTTGCCTATGAATTTCTTGCAGGCAGCCAGAATGAATCCTGAGTTTGAGAGGGATATAGAAGATGCTATGATAACTTCATGGTCTAATCTTCCTAAAATCCCTGGTAGGACTCTGTTCATACTTGATGCTTCTGGTTCTATGGAGTGGGCTGAAATCTCAAAAAAGTCCAAACTCACAAGGTTTGATGCTGCAAAGGCTATGGCTATGCTTGCTGCAAACCAGTGTGAAGACTTTGAGTTGGTGGTAACTGCTGGTGATGACTATGCCAGAAAGCATAAATCAGAAGTAATCAAATATCCTTCAAAGGGATTCAACCTTCTAAAGCAGATAGATGAAGCAAAGAAGAGGGTTGGAGGTGGAGGAATCTTCACAAGGCAATGTCTTGAGTGGTCAAGAGAACAGTTTACTGGAGAGTTTGACAGGATAATCATATTCTCAGACTCACAGGACTGTGACTATCCTGAGAAGAGAGTTCCAAAGCCTTTTGGAAAACACAACTACATCTGTGATGTATCATCTGAACTGCATGGTGTGAACTATAGGGGTGCTTGGGATGCTGAGATAAGTGGCTTCTCAGAGCATTTCCTAACTTTCATAGCAGCATATGAAGGTATTGAGAATACTTTTAATGAATGAGACAGACAATAGGAAACATTCAGGGATATGATGTAATCTATGTCCCTGAGAAAAGAATCCTATTCTGTAAGAACACTGCTGTTCCTTATGACCTTCTTAAGGAGGCTGTCTATGGTGACATGGACAGGTATGACATACCTCAAAAGAATCTGGTCATAAGGAAGAGTGGTGAAATTATAGAGTTTGGATGCTTGACAACAACTATAGAAAAGGCCAAGAGCATATTGGCAAGTATTTATTAAGAAAAAAAAAACAATGGAACAAACAATTATCCAGAGCACAAAGGATGTGCTTAAGAAGAAAGTAAACTTCTTTGAACAGCAACAGAAAGAGCGTATCATCACAGCCTGTAAGTCAGACATGAAGTATGCAGAAGTTCTGGCATTCATCAAAAATGAGATAGAAATGTCTGAACAGGATGTATCACTAAACTACAACATCAAATGTTGGAAGACTGATGGTGCATTCCAGTTTAACAAGGCTGTTGAAGAGATATTTGGTTCAGTAAAGGCTGAGAAAGATGCAGGTCCTTCAGGCTCTGGTAATATCAATACTCTTGATGTTATCCTTGCTGATGGCTCAAGAACAAAAGTACCTTTTGGTAAGATTTCATTGCCTGAACTTAGTGAGAATTCCTATATAGAGCTGAACTACTCTAATAGTGCTTCAGAACTGGTTATAACAGGAGTATGCAAATCCAAGTATCAGTCCATGATTGATGATATTGTGGACAGGACAAGGGAACTCATTGCTACAAACTCTATCTACAAGAATCAGGCTCTTGAGATAACAGAGAAGGGCAAAGAGCCTAAGAGACTTAATCTCAGCCATATAGATGGTCAGTTGATGGTCTTGTCAAAACAGACAGAGTTTGACCTTCAGCCTTTGAGGTCAAGAATCCTGTATCCTGAGAAATGCCTCAAGGCAGGCATTCCCCTTAAGTATGGATGTCTGTTTGAAGGGAAATATGGTACTGGAAAGACTCTTCTTGCATTTAAACTTGCAAGAGAGGCTACCAAGAACAACTGGACTTTCATCTATCTTAAGAATCCTTCTCTTCTTGCAGAGACCTTGAGGATGGTGAAAATCATAGACAGGTCATGCAATGGAGTGATAGTCTTTGTAGAAGACATTGACCAGGTTACAAGAGGGGAGAGGGATGCATCTCTTCAGGATATTCTGAACACTCTTGATGGTGGTGATACCAAAGATATGAATGTCATTACTTTGTTCACTACCAACCACATAGAACTTATTGAACCTACATTCCTCAGAGGAAAGAGAATTGGTTCAGTGGTTACTATGGACTGTCTTGATAAGGAGACAGCATTGAGGTTCATCAAAGAGTCCTTCAAAGATGGATATGAGATTGGTGAACTTAAAGAGTCCCTTGACCTCATAGAGGAGATGGAGATAGCACCTGCATTCATGGCAGAGATAGTTGAATCTATCAAGAGTAAACTTATCTTTGCAGAGACCAACCTTGTAACTGATGATATTCTCAAAGGTGCTGTCAAGGCTTATGACAGACAGGTAAACCTCTCAAGAAAGAAGGATATGAGCATGACTCCTGAGAAGGAGTTCTACCAGAGTATGCAAACTATAATGGCTGAAGGAATCAAGCAGGTTCTTAGAGGCAAATAGGGGGGTTACTATGAAAATACAGGTCAGTCCAAAAGCATCTGAGTGGATATTGAAGCAGCCTTGGCTATCTCAGTTTGTAGATAACTGTGTAGCAATTAAGACCCCCCCAGATATGATACTTGCCTATCTTCTTGGTACGGAGTCATACAGCACGATTTTTAGTGCTTTCACCTGGAGTAGTACTCCTGAAGGTGGAGATTTCTGGAGCAAGATTGATGATGAGATATCAGAGGTTAGTGAGGAGGAAAACTGGGATGAGTTTGATACCACTATAGAGATATAGTGAAAGAGGCAGCAAGTCTGCCTCTATATGCAGGGATGGCAGAATGGATTATGCACCAGTCTTCTAAACTGGGTTCTGAATGGAACAATGTGAGTTCGAGTCTCACTCCCTGTACCAAATAAATTCCTTTTTTGGGGGATGAATATGGATAGGTCTGCTGTGAAGTAAACTTGTTCATTACACTCACATAGCTCAACTGGTCAGAGCAGGACTCTTATACAGTCAAGGTTGGGGGTTCAAGTCCCTCTGTGAGTACTAAAGAAAGAACAGATGGAAAAGTTAAAGGAATATCTTTGTAATGAGTGGAGATATAATAATGCTCCTAAATTCCTCAAATACTTTGAAGAGTGGTTTGAAAACCTCACAGATTTGCAGATACTTCAGTATACTGCATATATGGAAGGATACAAGACCATTTTATAAGACAACATAAAGCATTACATAGTGCGGGGTAGAGTTACTTCAGATTAGATAAATGGTTATATCATAAGATTGTGGTTCTTAAATTTGTTGGTTCGAGTCCAGCATCTGGCTATAAACACTCTATCAATTATTCTTGTAATGCTTTTTTGAAATATAGACACTATTGTTGATATTTAGAGTTACTTCATCCATGATTTAAATTATTGCAAATAACTTTTAACAGAACTCTAAAGATTGTTACATAGTGTCTTCAATATAAACTTCCCTGTAGCTCAATTGGTAGAGCATGTATAGAACTGTGAAGAATGTTCCCTAATTGTGGTGATGTTTACAGTTACTTCAGATTTGTAATCTCAGGGTTCTTGGTTCAAGTCCAAGCAGGGAAGTTTTTTAATAGAAACCTTAATACTATTATATATAATAATGGAGGAATGATTATGATTCAGGTTTTTAGGGCACTGGCAGTGGCTTCTTTGGTATTAGCACTGGTGTTTATTATCTTTATATCGTCTGGCACGGATGATGATTGACTGGGGTGAACCTGTTGAAATTAAATAACTATGAAAACAATTGAAAATCATGACTAACAAGGAAATTATAAAGTTTTTGAAAGAACATCCATTGGATAGGTACATTATTCTTGCAACACTGTTAGAGGATGATACAATTTCAATTGCAGAACTTGTCAAGCACAAGGAGGACTCCCTCAAGAAAGTAGCAGGGGAAAAGACAGAAGAATTAGCAAATGCATGTGCACTTATTATAAGGTATAAGGATAAAATAAATACCAATACCGTTGAAGCTGATGCACAGAATTTTTTAGAGAATTGCAGCTGCACTGCATTTACTGGATATGGCACTAAATAAGTGCAGAAAATTATATTATAATGACAGTAAAAAATCTTATTGATGAACTTAAAAAGTTTCCTGAAGATGCAGATGTCCTTATTACTGAGTTGAAACATACAAATGGATATCATAGACTCAAGTATATTGGAGGGATGAAGGTACAGGACCCTTCAAATGGTTCTGAATCAACCTGTCCAGTTCTTGTGTTTTAGTGGAATGGGGGTGTTTTGGTTTTGATTACACTCTATTTGGTAGTACCTTATGCAGTAGATGGGCAGTCTACTATAAAAGAGCCCAAAACAATTAAATGCTAACAAAGTTAGAAAATCAGTTAGAAGCCTTGTAGATTATATTAAATCTGCTATGCAGGCACCAGCAATTTCAGCTTATGCTGTTGCTGCCTAACAAAAGGCTTTAGTATTTGAGCCTTAATCAAGTACTTGGTGGAAGATGGGTGGATACCCAAATATGACTGCATGGCCTTGTAATTAGCAGAGGAAGAAGGAGTCAAGGGACGGTTTAATGGGACAGATTTCCATCTATAGTAATAATCTGTCATCCTAAGCATATAAATAAAGGTATTATTGAAGGTTTGTAAGACACAGGTTCGAGTCCTGTCACCTCCACTAATAAATGGGGAAGTAGCATAATAAAAAACTCTTAAGCTTTTACTTCTGAAGAGATAGTGTTATTGAGAGTTACTTCAGGTTAATGCATTAGTTTCATAAGCTAAAGATTGTTTGTTCAAATCAAACCTTCCCCACTATAGAACAAGGCAGTAATAATAATAAGGGTGCTGACCAGGTTCTCAAGGACACTTCAAAATAAGGTGTCCTTTTTATTTGTAAATCATTAAAATCTTATATTATGATAGAGTATAAAGTTATAACTTGGAACTTCAGTACTGACAGAGTAGAGCATTATGATATAATGCCTTATCTGTATAGAAGACTCGAAGAGAAAAGAAAGAAGAGGCAGATAGTATTGAGAGACCTCACTCTGGAAAAGCTGAAAGAGTTCATTGATACTGAATCAAAGTATCAGTTCTGGGCAAGATGCCAGTATGAAGTGATACTTTCTTCATGGCCTCCAAGAGAGAATGGACATAAGCATAAGATGGATGTATATGAACAGATTCATATGAATCTTGACAATATAGCCAAACTTATGTATGATGACCTTCAGAAAGGAAAGTCTGCAAGAGCAACTAAGACGAGCAAGCACATAAGAGTTAAAACTTTAGATAGTTAATGAGCAGTCAGCCAAAAATTCTTCTCTCTATACAAGGTATAGAGGGAGGAACCCTAAGACCCATTGGGAAAAAGAGGGTCAATTGGTCCATAACCAAAAAGGATTTGGACCCAAAATATCATGGTAAAGATGCATTCAAACCAATCAGGAAAGGTCATATGGACATTCCTGAGTTTGAGAGTGTATCTTGCCAGCAGAGCATTAAACTCACACAGGATGCCTATGACTATATGACATCTTCTGAACAGCCTTACTGGTTCAAAGGTCCTTGGAAACTTATGACCAAGAAACAGAGACTTGAGGTTCATCTTCAGAGGATATGTGATGATAGGGGAGGCACAAGTTACACCTATTCAATCCTTGAAGATTAATGAAAGTAAGGACAAAGAAAGTAATTTTATTTGCACTATGGTCTGTAGTAGTATTTCCTGTTTTTGGAATACTTCTTTCAGGCTTAAGTGCTCCATCTACCATCATTAATCTTGTCTCAATATTGGCAATAGTTGGATTAGTTTTGATTAGTATAAACACAAAATGTTTCACAAACTTTATAAAAACTAAAACAAATGAGTAAATTTTTCAAATTTATTATGGTTATTGCTGCAATAACCATGATGGCAATGTCCTGTACAAGAATCAATGCAGGATATGAAGGTATCAAGGTCAATCTCTATGGAGACAGGAAGGGAGTAGATGATGTTACTCTTGTGACTGGTATGGTATGGTACAACCCTATCACTACAGCAGTCTATGAGTATCCTACTTTCATTCAGACAGTTGATTACCCAGCATTTACTATCAATGCAAAGGATGGTTCTCAGTTCACCATTGACCCTACTATCAACCTTAACATGATTCCAGGTACTTCTTCTAAGGTATTTGTAAAATATAGGAGACCTATGGATGAGGTTATTAAGGAAGTACTATTTACACATGTGAAGAATGCCTATAGGATTAAACTCAGCAATTATACTACAGATGAGTTGGTATCCAAGAGGGAAGAATTTGAAAAGACTACAGAAGATTATCTCAGGGAAGTACTGTTTAAGGAGAACTTTGAACTTGGAGAAATGACTTCAGGCCTTAAGTATCCTGCTTCACTTGAAGCCTCTATTACAGCAAAGAATGAGGCTGTACAGAAGAGTCAGAAGGCACAGAATGAACTTGAACTTGTAAAGGCAGAGGCAGAGAAGATGCTTGTTGCTGCAAGAGCAGAGAAAGAGGCTAACTTGCTTAAGACACAGGCTCTTACACCTCAGGTGCTTGAACAAATGTGGATAGAAAAGTGGAATGGTGTTCTGCCTGTATATGGTACAGTTCCTACTCTATTCAAAGATATAACTAAGTAGTATGTGGTGGGTATTTATATCTATAGTTTTTGCTCTTATACTATATGTAAGCACAAGAAACCTTACAGAGTACAGTTATAAGAGTAAAGACTACATACCAGTCAGATTTCCTGTTTGGAAAATGCTGTTGGTAATCTTTTTTCTGCTCACTCCTGGTCTTAACATCCTAATATTTCTTGTATGTATGTTCGGGATTTTTGCAGCAATATCTATAGGAACTAAAGATGCTCATGATGGATGGCAACTCCTGGAGGGGAAGAAGAACTGGGTTTACAGTGTAGTGAGGTTTTTACAGAAAGAAATCTAAAAAAAAATGCTGTAACAGAACATAATGAGCACCTTCTTTAAGAGGGTGCTCTTTTAATGAATTTCATAATGAATTAAAACTATGGAGATAAAGATTGTATTGGGGCTTCTCTTTGGAGATGAAGGTAAGGGTAACACAGTTCAGTGGCTCTGCAAGAAAGCCTTGGAAGAAGGTAAAAGACCTTGTGTAGTGCGTTTTTCAGGAGGTCCTCAGGCAGGACATACTGTAAGGCATAATGACATTACACATGTATGTTCTTCCTATGGCTCTGGTGTTCTTCTTGGAGTTCCTACACTGTATGTAGGAGGTCTTATTGACCCTCTATGTATATGGAATGAGAAGAAATCATTAGAAGAGAAAGGAGTGACGGTACCTCCTATCTATATAGGTGGAGAGGTTCCCCTGATAACTCCTTATGATGTAGCAGACCAACTTGAGTGGTCTAAAGACCACCCTAACAGAACTTGTGGAAAGGGAGTAATGTCTGCTGTCTTGAGACAGAAAACCCGTCTAAGAGATAGATGTGCAGAGGCAGCAGACTTTTCTTCAAAGTCTTTTATTGAATATAAGTTAGAGCATATAAGAAAATTCTATGCTGAAGAAGGAATAACTGCTGACAAAGAGGTTGTCAAAGATTGGACAAAGGCAGGGTTGAACCTATGTAAGGACTTCTTCAAGTACAATATAGAAGATTTTGATGTTCTTATCTTTGAGGGAACTCAAGGACTTCTGTTAGATTCTGAATGTGGATTCTATCCTTATGTAACTTCAACTAAGGTAGGGCTCAACGGTGTCCCTAAAGAGTATCTTAAAGGTGCTGAAGTATATCTTATAACAAGGACTTATCTTACAAGACATGGAGAGATGGGACCACTTGAGAGGCAGTGGTTTGAGGGGAGAGAGAAGGAAGTACCTGCTGATAAGTTAGAGACTAATGTCTTCAATGAACATCAGGGAGAGTTCCTTACTGCAAGGTATTATCCAGACCCTTATAGATATGCTGTACAAAGGCACTGTCTTGCCAATATGCAGAAGAGGTATAACCTCAAGATGAACCTTGTAGTTACTCATACTGATGTAGACTATTCTGAAGCTGGTGTATGTTTCCCTAAAGGAGACTGCTCTTTCTTCATAAATAGTGTATCAAGAGTTCTTAAAGAGTTTCTTGTTCTACAGAATATTTATACCTCAGATAATCCTGACTCAAACTTTGAACTGTATGACACAAGAATTAACTGAACAGAAATGCAGATTGCAGAATGAAATGTCAGATTACCTCAATGAAAGGGGTAATCTGGCTTTACAATGGGCTACTGGAGTAGGCAAGTCCAGAGTGGCAGTAAATGCTGTAATGGATTTGTTTGACCAGTATGGAGAAGAGTTCAGGGCTCTCATTGTAGTAGCAGAAGATGCTCATAAGAATAACTGGAGAGAAGAGTTCAGAAAAGGACTTAACCCTCTGGTATATGACTGGATAATGCCTCATGTTCAGATTATTTGTTATGCTTCTCTCAAGAACTGGAGAGGTACAAAGTGGGACCTCATTGTGTTTGATGAGGCTCATCACCTTCAGTCTGATATAAGGAAGGACATTCTGCAAAGTCTCAACTCACCAAGAGTGCTTGCCCTGTCTGCAACTCTCAAAGAAGATGTCCTTGAGGCTCTCACCAGATGTTTTGGAAGATTCAAAGTGAGCAAGATAACTTTGCAGGATGCCATTGATAAGGGCTTTCTTCCTGAACCAAAGATAGTCTGTATTCCTCTTGAACTCAAAAGATTTGACAGAACTGAGACTATTGAAATGGACTTGAGAACTGTTAAGTCTGGAGACAAGGGGATTATAGATGACCTTTGGAGCAACAGGTGGAAGTATATGAGGAACAGAAAGGCATACTTGGGATATGTTCTTAGGTTTTCATGTACTCAGAAAGAAAAGTATGAGTATATAAATGAGCAGTTTGATTACTGGAAAAAACAATACTTCAGGAATCAGGGCAACATAAGGCTTAAGAATATGTGGCTTCAATGGGGAACTAAGAGAAAGAGATTCCTTGGTGAACTCAAGACAAGAGAAGCAGAAGAACTTTGTATCAAACTCAATGAGGAAGGTAAGAGGTTCATCTGTTTTTGTTCTTCTATTACACAGGCTGAGTTCCTTGGAGGAGAGAACTGTATTCACTCAAAGAAGAGAGGTGTAAGAGAGATTATCTCTGCATTCAACTCAGGAAAGACCAACTCAATCTTTGCAGTAGGAATGCTTCAGGAAGGTCAGAACCTGACCAATATACAGGCAGGTATCATTGTGCAGCTTGATGGAGAAGAGAGAGGATTTATACAGAAGTTTGGGCGTAGCCTTAGAGCTACTGACCCAGTTCAGTACATTCTTTATTATAGAGGGACAAGAGATGAAGAGTATCTCCAGAAAGCACTTGAAGGCATAGATGAAGAATATATAGTGGAGGAATGAAATATGTAATTAGTACAAAAGCACTAAGGGATAGAGGAATCAAGGAAGAAGAGGCTCTTGCTGTACTTCTTATAACTGCTTGTGACAACATCTCTGAACTATTTGAAAGACTTATCAAGAAGGGATATATAAGAAGGACTGAAGGAATCTTTGAGCAAGGCTTTGAAATAAATGAGACCTTTCTCAATAAAGTTCAGGCAGCCCTTCTTTCTAAAGACCCAGATGTCCCTGAAGAGGATAAGTTGGACACTCTTGCTTCTCAACTTATGGAGGTATTTCCAAAAGGAAAGAAGGAAGGAACCACTTCATATTGGAGGGGTAACAGGAAGGAGATAAGAGAGAGGTTGCAGAAGTTCTTCAAACTCTATGGAAACAAATACACTGATGAACAAATCCTGAAGGCAACACAGGACTATGTGAGTTCCTTCAATGGAAATTATTCCTATATGAGGGTACTCAAGTACTTCATTCTGAAGGATGAAAGAAAATCTGATGAGGAAGGTAAACTGATAGTGCAGCAAGTCTCTGACTTGGCAACATTCATTGAGAATGCAGAAGACCTTGACCCTGTCAGAAATGATTGGACATCTAACTTGAATTGATATGAAGTTTTCAGAAGTGTTGCAGGACCTTCAAAGGAGAAGAGATAGAGTGATGAATGGACTGTGGAACTGTATTCCACTGCCATTTCCAAGATTTAAACAGTTACTTCCTGGATTTGAACAGGGGAAGTACATAGTGGTTACTGCCAATCAGAAGGTTGGTAAGTCAAAACTATGTGATTATCTGTTGGTCTATTCTATCATATTCTTTGCTATGGAACATCCAGAGTTCAAGGCAAAGATTCTCTACTTTACTCTTGAGATGAGTCCTAAAGAGAAGTATAATGAGTTCTTATGTCATCTTCTGTTCAGACTTGATGGTATAGTCATATCTCCTACAGAACTCAAGAGCACTGATAAGGACAAGCCAGTTGACCCTCATATCTTTGAACTTCTTAAAAGTGAAAGGTATCAAGCCTATATAAGGAAGTTTGAAGAAATGGTGGAATATATAGATACTGACAGAAATCCTACTGGAATAAACAAAAAGTGCAGGGCTTATGCAGAAGAGCATGGTCATTACAATTATAAGACAGTCAAGAGCAAGAACAAACTGACTGGTGAGGAAGAGGAAATAAGGATACTTGACCCTACTGAGCCTTATACTTCTGATGACCCAGAAGAGTACAAGATTGTCATAGTGGATAATGCTTCTAACATATCTTTGGAAAAGGGTATGGACAAGAGGGAATCCATTGACAAACTTTCAAAGTATGGTATTACTTTAAGAAATCAGATGCAGTTCATATTTGTGCTTATTCAGCATCAGGCTCAAGCCCAAGAAGGTATTGAGAACCAAAAACTGAACAGGCTTAAGCCATCATCAGATGGATTGGCTGACTGTAAGACTACCACCAGAGATGCAAATCTTGTGATTGGTCTGTACTCACCATTCAAGTATGGAATACCTGATTTTGAAGGATATGACATCAGGAAGTTTAGGAACTATATAAGGTTTATGGAAGTTATTGAAGATAGGGATTATGGTTCAGCAGGAAACATATGTCCATTGTTCTTCAATGGTGCAGTAAGTACATTCAATGAACTTCCTCTACCAACAGACAGTGCTGGACTTGAGAGTGTCTATGGCTACATAGATAATCTTAACAAACAGAAGATGAGAAGAAAGGCTAAGTCTTTCTTCATGTATTTGAGAAGAATTTTTTAAGAAATAAGTGTAGATGAAAGCATTAGTGCTTGCAAAAAGTGGATTTGGGAAGAGTACCTCAATTGGTGCTATTCCTGAATTGGGACTTAAAGGGCTTGACCCAGCCAAGACTTATCTGATTAGCTGTGTGAATAAACCTCTTCCTTTTAGAGGTGCTGCTTCTCAGTATAAGATTGCCAAGGTTAAGAGTCAGCCAACAGACAAGACTTTCCCTGCTGAGATAGCATCTGGGAACAGACTTATCTCTAATGATGCAAAGACCATTGCAGCAGTAATTGAACTGCTTGCTGATTCCCCTTATGAGAACATAGTTCTTGATGATATGAACTACATATCTCAGGACTTCTATATGAAGAATGCTCTCAAGGGAGGATGGGATACCCCAAAGCAGATTGGCTATGGTATGGGACTTATCTTTGATGCAATCAACAAGATTCCTGAAGATAAGAACATGATTTGTCTTGCTCATTATGAGGAGTACAAGGACAAAAATGGTGATAGTATCTCTTATAGATATAAGAGTACTGGAAACATGGTTGACCAGTATATCACTCCAGAGGGTAAGTTTGAGGTAGTCCTTTATGGAAAAGCCTCATATGATGAGAAAGAAAAGAAGTCCATCAGAGAGTTTGTAACCAATGATGATGGACAGTATCCAGCAAAATCTCCTGTAGGAATGTTTCCATTGTATATACCTAATGACCTTGGGTATGTTGTGGATACCATGAAGGAGTATTACTTTGGAAGTAACAACTAAAAATAAATACAAATGGAATTAAGTAGATATGAACTTGCTGCTGTCAAGAGGACAGCACAGATTATTAAGCCTAAGAGAGCTAAAATGGCTAAACTTATTGCCAAGAGGGATGCCCTTGACAATGAAATCAATGCTCTCCAGAATGAGATTGACCTTTGGGAGGCTCCTATCATAACCAAACATGGTTATTCTTCTGAACAGATTCTTTCAGGAGAGGCTGATGAGATAGCCTCACAGACTGAGAATATGTCAGGGGTTTCTGTAGAAACTGTTGATGATACAGAGGAGGCGCCTTTGAGAACTGGTTTCTCAAGGGTAGAAGGGGAAGAAACTGCTGATACAGAGATTGCACATACATCAGTATCTGTGGATGAGGACCCATTCAAAGACCCAGAACTTTAACAGTAAATCAACTAAAAACAAACAAAACAAATGAGTAGAACTAATAAACTGTTTTTTGCAGTAGCAAAAGGTAAAGTATCCTCTGAGGGAGGAGAAGTCAAGAGGTACATTGGTGTAGCACCAGTATTTGTACTTGCAGTGAATCCAGACAAGAAGAAGCTGGAGGAGCTCTATGGTAATACTCTTGAGAATGACCCAGTATATGTAGGTGAGGCTGAGGTTGGAGAGGACAAGAAGAAAGTAGCACAGGTAAGGCTTGACTTTATCCTCAAGATAGATGGTACCAAGTGCAAAGACTCTCAGGGAAATCCTATTGATGCTCTTACCAGAGTGTCATTCTTCCTCAGAAACCAGTATAGAACCAACAATGCTGGAGATAAAATTCAGGTGATTGACAAGTATGGAAGGACTGCATGGGTAACCAAGGAGCAGTTTGAGAAGAAGGAGATTCCTGTATATTCCAATGGTCCTGCAAACCTTGACAAGGACTATAGACCATGCTTCTGGGGAGAGGAGCAGCTCACTAACTTCATAAGGGCATATCTCAACATTCCTAATGTAATGAAGTATGTCAATAAGCAGTGGGTTCTCATTGACAAGCCAGAGGAGGCAGAAGTAAGGTTGGATGAGATTTCCAACTATTTCAAGGGTAACTATTCAGAATTGAATGAAATCCTTACTTATCAGCCTCAGAATAAGGTTAAACTCCTCTTTGGAGTAAGGACAACTGATGACAACAAGCAGTTCCAGGCTGTATATACTGAGATGTTCCTCAAGAATAGTGTGACTGACTATTCAAGACTTGACAAGGATGTTCAGGAGAGGAAGAATGCAGGAGCATATCCTACAACTGAGTTTGAGGTATGTGACCTCAAGGTCTATCAGGTAGGTGCAACTGACCTGAGCAATACAGCAGACACTGGTGACATGCCTGATTTCACAGGTGCTCCAGCCAATCCTTGGGGAAGCAAATAAATAACAAACTACAAATAATATATCCATATGGTAGCAAGAGGTTCAGACAGTACTTCTATTGAGAAGGTCAATGACCTATATTCAGACTTTGATATTGCACACAAGTATTTAGGTATTACTTGTGTTCCCGAAGTAATCAATTCTCCACTCAGACAGGACAATAACCCTTCATTGGGATTGTTCATAAACAACAAGACCAATGGTCTGTGGTTCAAAGATTTTGGAAGTGGAGAAAAAGGAAGTCTGTATGACCTTCTTGCCAAAATGTGGAATGTCTCCAAAGACAAGGTGTATGATAGAATCCTTAAAGATATGCCTGCTCCAGCCCTCATAAGAAAGCATGGAGCAAAAGTGTACAGGAAGTCAGCAGGCAAAGTTGAAGTCAGAGTCAGAGAATGGAGGGACTATGACATTGCCTATTGGGATTCCTATGGAATATCACTTCCTTGGCTTAAATTTGGAGAAATATATCCCATATCTCATATTATCTTTACCAAGAATGGACACTCTTATCCTATTCCAGCAGAGAAGTATGCTTATGTATATGTAGAAAGGAAAGATGGTATAGTCTCATTCAAGATTTACCAACCTTACTCAAAAGAGTATAAGTGGATGTCTAAGCATGACTCTTCTGTATGGGATTTATGGACTAAGATTCCAGAGAAAGGTGATAAACTGATTATCACTTCATCAAGAAAAGATGCCCTTGCTATATGGTCCAATACAGGTATTCCTGCCCTTAGCTTGCAGGGGGAAGGTTATATACCAAAGGAGCATGTAGTTCAACAGTTGAAAGACAGATATAATAAGGTTTATGTACTTTATGATAATGACTTTCAAAGTGAAGAGAATCATGGAAGGATGTATGGTAAGATGATTGCTGAGAGATTCAATGTTACTCAGATTGAAATACCTGAGAAGTGGGAGAGCAAGGACCCTTCGGATTTAGTAAAAAATCATGGAAGAGGGGTTCTGAGAGGGGTTATATATGAGTTAGTAAACTAAAAAAAAAGAAACAAATGAGTAGAAAAATTACTGTGCTTGTAGAGAGCACACAGAGCAAAGTTGTGTTTGAGTCAAATGCTACCACCCTTGGTGAGCTTAAGAATGAACTGAGAGAGAGACAGGTAAGGTATGACTCAGATTGTGTATTCAAGGAGGCTGCTTCAAAGACCATCCTTACATCTGATGAGTCCATCCTTCCTTCTAACATTCCTTGGAAGGGTCAGGTAACTAATGACCTTGTGTTCATGGTTACTGCACCTCAGAAGAAAATCAGGTCTGGTGCTATGGACAGGAAGGAAGCCTATACAAGAGTTAAGGAGCTTGGTCTTCAAGGAAAGATTCAGGAACATGAGGGAAAGAACTTCACTCAGTGTTCAACTGCTATCCTTATCTCCTATATAGAGGATGAGAAGAAAAAGGCAGTCAAGGAGACTCCTAAACATACTCCTGCTCCTATAGCAAAGGAGAAAGTAGTTAAAGCAGATGCCTACACTATGCCAGCATCAGGAAAAGAAATGGTGTCTAATCTTAGAAACCTTCTTGATGAGATGGTATCTAAGGGAGTTCTCATGCAGCATGATGCTGATAACATCTGGGGTGTTGCCAATGGTCAGCCTGCTCTTCCTGTAGAAAGGGAGCAGTCCTATGATGAACTTGCTGAACAGTTTAACTTCTAATAATGAGGGATAAGGGTTAGGATGAATTTCCTCTCCCTTATCCCCTTTTTTTATAGGGATGAATATGACAGATGAACAGAAAAAAGAATGGGAAAATCTGTATGACAGCCTGATGGAGAAACCAAGAAGAATTCTTGAAATATTCAGTGATTATTTTGGAGAAGATAAAGTGGATATGCAAGGATTCCGCACTAAGGAGGAGTTCTGTAAAAATAAATCATTATGGAAAAGTAATACAGATGCTATATCACTTCCAAGTGGTATATTTATACTTGTATGGTTTCCTCAAGTGAGAGTCACTAATGAGTATAACAGGTCTGTAGATATACAGGACCTTTATGCTAAAGTGAAGATTGATACAGAGGGACAACTTATAGGAAAGTTCTATCTCAATAGAGCTACTTATCCATTAAGTCATATGAGGGCTGGATATATGCATTCCCATATTCCTGGAATAAATACCCGTGACTTCTCAGACTTTCTTACACCTTGTACTGGAAGTGGACCTATCAATGCTACTATTGGAGGTCTTAATAGGGAGTTTGATGAAGATATGTGGCAGTTATTCTGTAGTGAACTTGAAGACTTTACTCAAGTAGAATCAGTTGTAGGGGTTCCTTATAGAAGACTTGAGAATATAGGTGCCAGCCAGTCTTGTAGTGTGACACAGAAGTTCTTTTATGTAGCCAGAGGATTTTATGGAAAGGTAGCAAGACCTCCATATGAATCAAGGGGTGTAGACCTTGGAATCATACCAGATTTTACAAGATACCTACTTAAGAATGTCTCTCTTCCTATGGAATACTCAAATGGAACATACTGTCTTGGAATGTCTTATTATGATGCTACCATCTTGATTAGTAATAAGTTCATAGAATGGTTCAATCTTGAAGACAATCCATATAGGAGATTGTATGATTTTCAGTATTTGAAGAACAGGAGAATCCTTGGAGAGTATATAGTAGTTGATGGTAAAATCTATACTATTGGGGAGGCTGAAAGTATCAATAGTTATAGGGACTATGAGGGTAAACTTGTATGTAAATTCAAAGGAAGAGAAATTAGATTACACATAGATAATGGTCTTTCCTCTGAACAGCATCCAGCTACCTTATTGGAAGAAAATGTTTTAAAGGATATAGTATCAGCTATCTGTAAAGTTGTAAATTTAAGATATGGAAGAAAAGAAGGAGAAGAAGAGTCTGAGCTTGATAGACAGACATTCTATGTATAAACTTATAATACCTGATTCAGTTCAGAGAAAGATAAGGGAGTGGTGTTATCATTTCCCTACCAAAGAGTGGTCTGGAACACTGTTCTATACAGTAGAGGGTTCTTTTGAGGATGGTTCTTTGGTTATTACCTGTAAGGATATTTATGTATCTGACATAGGTTCTGCTACCTATACAGAGTTTGACCATAGTGCTGATATTGTTACTTATCAGGCAATGAATGACCTGCTTGACTGCTATACGGGACTTATCCACTCACATAACCAAATGGCAACATTCTTCAGTGGAACAGACAGAAACACTCTTATAGAGGAAGGTATGGATATGCCTCATTTCCTCTCTCTTATAGTGAATAATGCAGGTGTATATACTGCCAAGATTACCAGAAGGGTGAGTCTTCAGACCTCTAAGATAACCTATCCTACCTTTGGTGGAGAAAGTAAGTCTGAGGAAGTGGAATCTACTGTCAATGAATATCTTGAGGCATTTCCTCTTGAGATAGATGTACAGGAAGATACATCTATCAGGGATGAGGTTGCTCAGAGAATCAAAGAGATAGAAGCAGAGAAGACCGCTGTAAGAAGAACTAACTTTCTTTCTTATACCAAGAAGGAAGATGCACCCTTTAAAAGAGAAGAGGAAGTATCATTTACTAAGGAGTTCCCCTCACAGAGAACACCAGTACAGCCAACATTGTTCCCTGCTGACAGAATATCCCCTTCAGAAACAGATGGGAGTTGGGTCAATATTGAAGTCCCTCAAGAGTTGGCTCAGAAACTACTTGTACAGTTAGTAACTGGCTCTATCACAACTGGTTATAGTGACAAGTTTGATATAGAGAAGTGGTGTTCATCTATGATGGAGAAGGCTTTCCTCAGAAGGTTCCCTAACCCTCAGGACCTTGAGAACTGGCTTGACCTCTATACAGAGTTCCTTACATGGTACACTTGCTGGAAGGAAGTTGAAGATGAGGATTGTGATGTGATAGCCCAGGCTGTGGCAGCTAAATTGCTTAGTATGTGTGAGCAATTACCTGATAACAAGATACTTGATGTTATCAAGTCTAAACTTGAGGAGATAATGGCATGACACAGAATATACAACAGGCTATACAACAGGATATAGCACTTAGACTGACTGAGGCAATTAATGGTCTTGTAGACCAGGTCAGTGTTGAGCATACTGGGGCTGCTGTTTCAGAGAATACTTCTGAAGAGATAGAAGAGCAGGCTACATATCCAGAATACCCAAGTATAAGCAGTGAAACTACTGTTCCTGAGCAGGCTCATGATAGGATTCCTACCAACTCTGAGACTATTACCATTGACATGAGTACTTCAAGGTTCAGTGGTGCAGTGTGGTATAATAAAGTGCAGGAGAAGACAATCACTCTTGCAGGTTTGGGTGGTATAGGTTCTTATGTGGCTTTCCTTCTCTCAAGAATGAAGCCTAATCATATAAGACTCTATGATGATGATACTGTAGAATTGGCAAATATGTCAGGGCAGTTCTACAGTGTTCTTGACATCAACAAGACTAAGGCTCAAGCCATGACTGACATGATGCACAATTACAGTAATTATTGTTCCATAACCTCTGTCAATGAAAGGTTCACAACAGATTCCCCTGCTACTGACATCATGATTTGTGGATTTGACAATATGACTGCCAGAAGGATATTCTACAGTGTATGGAAACACCATGTGATGAGCATACCTGAAGAACTAAGAAAGCACTGCCTGTTCATAGATGGAAGGCTTGCAGCAGAGGAGTTTCAGGTTCTATGTATACAGGGTGATGACAGTTATAATATGAAGAGGTATGAGAAAGACTGGCTGTTCTCAGATGATGAGGCTGATGCCACACTCTGTAGTTATAAGCAGACAACCTTCATGGCTAATATGATTGGCTCTGTCATGACTAATCTCTTTGTGAACTTCTGTGCCAATGACCTTGAAGGTGATGAGAAGCCTATGATAGATAGGAGTCTTCCATTCCTTACATCATATGATGCTTCTTTGATGATGTTTACTACGGAGGCTTGATTATGGTTGCAACAATTTACAATGACCTCATTACTCATCCCTTCAATACCGTGCATGCAAATACAGGTATGTTTATTGCATATTCCTCCTGTCTTGAAGAGCATGATATACTGAATGGATACATATGTACAGATGTGAATCATACTGGTTCATTTGAAGTACCTATGGTTATGCTTCCTTATCTTGAGACCATCTTGATACAGCCAGAGATAAAGTGGAAGCAGATTGCTATGCCTCTATATTATGGGAATACTGCTATAAAGAACACTTCTGATGCTATCATAAAACATTTCTTCAGAAACATTCAAGCAGGTTATGAAAGACTCTCTAAGATTGTGACAAAGAAAGGAGAGGTTTATTATGGGGGAAATGGGATGATATTTGACCAACATATGAAACCTCTTGTCCTGTATACTGCTACTGTTACAGGTATGACTCCTGTAACTGTTCCTCACAGGCCAGTAAGAATGAAGACAACCATTTCTGCCCTTAATGTGAGAGTGTCCCCTCAGGTGCTTCTTAAGGATGATATGCTCAAGAAGAATATAATCTCCAAGGTTATACCTTCACTTGTATCAAGGAGTTTTACAAGTATAAGAGGTGTAGTGTTTGATAAGCCTGTAACTCCTAAGATTATCATTGAGGACCTTTCAGAGTGGATTAAAAGACCTGCAAAAGTAGGTAGTCCTCAGACCTTCAAGGAGGATATGCAGAAGTTCTTGTCAAGAGAGGATATTATTCAGGATATAGTAGAATGCCTATGACTTGGAGTGGCATAGTATCAACAGATAGTATGGCTGTTCCTTGGTCTAAGGTCATGAAATCTGGAAGACCTTTTTGTCCTGATAAGAATGACATTTTCAAGGCATTCTCATACTGTAGTCCTGATGACTGCAAGGTGGTATTTCTTGGACAAGACCCATATCCTCAGAAGGGTGTTGCAACTGGTATACTGTTTGCAAATAAGTCAGAAACTTTGCCTGAACAACTATCTCCTTCATTGAAGGTTGTCAAAAATTCTTTGTTTGAAGATTTGCATATTTCAGAAAAAGACTTTAACTTTGACCCTTCATTAATATCCTGGGCAGAACAGGGGATACTTATGATTAACTCTGCACTTACTGTAGAGATGAACAAGATAGGTTCTCATGTTATGATATGGAGACCTTTCATATCAAAACTTCTGAGGAATCTGTCTCTGTACAATCCAGATATACTGTTTGTTCTGTTTGGTTCACAAGCAGGCACATTCAGACCTTATATCAACAAGGAGAGTACTGTTCTTGAGATACCTCACCCTGCATATAGTGCAAGAACTGGAGAAAAGTTTCCTCTTATCTTCAATGCAATAAATGAAATTCTTGCAAAGAAAGGTAAGAAGAAGATACATTGGATTTAACATTTTATTTAATTATGGGAATTAAATTTATAACTAAAGAAGGAAAAAAGGTTTCTCTTGGAGAACCTATTAGTATTACTGCTACTCTAGAGAAGGAGGGAGTGAAGACAACCTATATATTCAGGAGTGACAGGCTTACTTCCTCACAGGCAAAAATACTTGTAATGAAGGGAATACTAAAGGAAGAGAAGCCTCTTGACAAGGTAGAGAAAAAACCTAAGGTTCCTACCACTGATGAGGTATTTGCTCTTGTAAGTACATGGCTTATGGGCACTCCTCATGAAAAGGATACAGCAAGAGAGTTCCTTGCTGCAATGCCTGACTATGCAAGGTTCTCAGTTATACTCAGAGCTCTTGCAGTTTTGATAGACAGGAAATATCCTGACCACATCAACAATGCTGATGTTGATAAGTATTTCACTATTGACATGACTAATGGAAGAGTATGTGAAGTTCCTAAAGGTAAAATCAAGAACTTTAGAAACTTTGCTGCATTCAGAAGCATTGATGACATCAAGATTGCCACTAAGATTCTGAGACCTTTCATTAAGGAACTGTGGCCTAATGAATAAGAAAGTAGTCAATGCTACAGCTGTACTTAGGGACAATATAAAGTTCAGAAGTAAGGCTGAAGCAAAGATGTATGAACTGTTGAAGGATTCAGGGCTCTGGTTTGAATATGAACCAGACCCTATAGTCCTTCAAGAAGGTTTCTATCCTATGGGATGGTATGAAGGTACAAAGTACAGGGAAGACAAGATTAGGGCCATTACCTATACACCTGACTTTATTGTAAAGGTTCCAGATAAAAACTGGTTCTTTATAGTGGAAGTAAAAGGTTTTATTACTGACAGATACCCTCTCAAAAGGAAGATGCTTATCAATCACATAGATAATTCAGAGAATAATTATGTGTTTGCAGAGGTTCATACCAAAAGAGATATGGAGTTTATAATAGCAGAAATAAAGAAGTTTTCAAGATGAGTACACCCGTCCAAAGAATCAAACAGTTGCTTTCCTGTGTACCAGAGAAAGACATTCCTTATGCAAATAAGTTCATTAAGGAGAGAGATTTTGAAGCCCTTAGAGATTTAGTCAAGTCTGATATACAGATACTTCTTAAGAAGAAGGATGAGTCCCTTGAGGAGCAGATAGACAATCTGAGACTTCTTAAAACTGAGATAGACTCCTATCTGCTTTTGTTAGGTCTTGAAGATGATGATGAAATTGAAACAGATTTTTGGGAAGGATAATAATGAAATCACTAAAAGACATATCATGGGATGTAACAGAAGACCAGTATAGGGCTGATTCAGCATTGTCTTATTCTACTCTTTCAAGATTCAATAGAGAGGGGTTTGACAATCTTGTTCATCTGTTTGATAAGACAGAAAGTCCTTCACTTCTTTTTGGTAGTGTAGTTGATACTCTACTTACAGGAACCAAGGAGGAATTTGATGAGAGGTTTTTCATAGCAGATTTTCCTGAACTGCCTGATAAACAGAAGGAAGTAGTCACTGTACTGTTTAATGCTGTGGGAGGTAGAGTCTCTTGGAAGGACTTGCCAGATGGACCACTTATTACTGCTATAGAAGCAGTTAATTATCAACCTAACTGGAGAGATGATACCAGAGTGAAGGTCATTAGGGAGGTAGGTGGGGAATATTATGACTTACTTACACTTGCTGATGGAAAGACAGTGGTATCACAGAAATTGTATCAGGATGCTCTGGATTGTGTAGAGATATTGAGAAAGTCTGAAAGCACCAAGTGGTATTTTGAAGCAGACAATCCTTTCAACAAGACTATTGAAAGACTGTATCAATTGAAGTTCAGAGGAAGTTATGAGGGCATAGACCTCAGATGTATGGCTGACCTTATTATAGTAGACCATGAGAAGAAGATAGTATATCCTTGTGACCTTAAGACTTCTTTCAAACCTGAATGGAGATTCTACAAGTCCTTCATGGAATGGGGATATTGGATTCAAGCCCAACTGTACTGGTATCTTATCAGGCAGACTATGGATAAAGATGAATACTTCAAGGACTTCAAACTGGCAGATTACAGGTTTATTGTCATAAGTAACAGGACAAGAAAACCTCTTGTGTGGGAATTTCCACAGACTCAGGCTATTACTGACCTTAAACTTGGGGAACATAAACTCAGGAACTGGAGAAGTATAGCAAAAGAACTTTATACCTACCTTATCAAGGACTATGAAGTTCCAGTGGATATTAACATGAATTTAATCAACAATATAAGCAAGTGGCTGGAGAATGAATGAGCATAAAGTAGTTAAGAGAGATGGCACCCTTGCAGAGTTTGATGAAGAGAAGATTATCAATGCAGTTGCTGCTGCATTTGAATCAGTGGGACAGACTCTGCCACCAAGACTTATGAGGTCTTTTATCAAGGCAATTGGAGTCAATCTCCCTAATCCTGTAGGAGTAGAGGAGATACAGAATAGGGTTGAAAGATACCTTATGGACAACAAATATTTTCAGGCAGCAAAATCTTTCATTCTATATAGAGAGAAGCATAAGGAGGATAGGATACTTAAGGATAGACTATCCTATATGATGCAATATGTTAATTCAAAAGAGAATGCTGCAACTTCTTCTGAAGAGGATTCAAATGCCAATGTTTCAGTAAAGAATGTTGCCAATCTCAATGGAGAGACATATAAGAACACCAATAGAAGGCTTCAGAGAATGTGGATGAGAAACAAACTTAAGGAAATGTTTCCTGAAGTTGCTTCTCAATATGAGAAAGACTTGGAAAGTCACATCATATATACGCATGATGAAAGTTCTTTCCCTGTTCCTACCAACTATTGTGAGGCAGTATCACTCTACCCTCTTCTTATGGATGGAACATCTTCTATGGATGGATTGAGAACTACTCCTCCTCATAACCTGAACTCTTTCTGTGGACAGTTGATTAACCTTACATTCCTGCTTGCAGCACAATGCAAAGGAGCAGTTGCCTTTGGAGAGTTCTTCAACTTCTTTGACTATTTCTGTGTTAAAGAATGGGGACCAAAGTGGCACATGAAGTTGGGACTGAGTGCTACTACAGAAGTCTGTGAGAAGCAGAGGACTGTCAGAGACATTATCATTCAGGCATTTCAGCAGATTGTATATTCATGGAATCAGCCTGCTGGAAACAGAAGTTACCAAAGTCCTTTTATCAACATATCATATTTTGATTCAAACTACTGGAAGGCTCTCTTTGAAGATTTTGTCTTCCCAGATGGTTCAAAGCCTGAGTGGGAAAGAGTGGATGTACTTCAAAGAATGTTTCTTGACTGGTTTAACTCTGAAAGGAAGAAAACTCTTCTTACATTCCCTGTTGAGACAATGTCTCTTCTTACAGATGGAGAGGATGTGATTGATAAGGATTATAAGAAACTCACCTGTGAGATGTGGGCTAAAGGACATTCATTCTTCCTCTATAACTCAGATAGTCCTGATAACCTTGCTTCATGTTGCAGATTGAGGAATGAACTTGGTAAGAATGAGTTCAGTTTCACCAATGGTCTTACTGGGATAAGAACTGGAAGCTGTAATGTCATTACCCTTAATCTCAGTAGGATAATCCAGAATTTTGTAAGGGAGAAATATGGAGTCCCAAGAGTCCATCTTTCTTCAGAGGTATATCCTGAAATGAAAGAATATCTTGGTGAGATACTTGACAGGGTGTATAAGTATCATACTGCCTACAAGACTATGCTCTATGAACTTGAGGAGGCAGGTATGCTTACTGCAAGTAAAGCAGGGTACATATATATGCAGGATTTATTCTCTACAATAGGTATCAATGGTCTCAATGATGCAGCAGAGTTCATAGGTCTGGAGTGTAATGACAACCCTGATTATGAGTTGTTTGTTCAGACTATCACTGGATTTATTTCTGAGCAGAACAGAGCTCATAGTTCTAAGAAGTTCAGATTCAATCAGGAGTTTGTACCTGCTGAACAGTTAAGTTCAAGAAACTATAACTGGGATAAGGAAAATGGGTATTGGGTTAATCCAAACAGAAATCTCTATAACTCATATATCTATCTTGCAGATGATGAGAAAACCTCTATTCTTGACAGGATAAGACTTCATGGAAAGAGGTACACTGGACTTATGGATGGAGGTGTAGGCTGTCACAACAATCTTAGTGAACACTTATCTGAAGAACAGTATGCCAAAGTTCTTGAATATGCTATCAAGGAAGGATGTTCATACTATACATTCAATGTTCCAAACACTGAGTGCCTAAGTTGTGGACATATAGAGAAGATACCTGTGGAGAAGTGCCCTGTCTGTGGAAGTACTAACCTTACACATTGGGTCAGAGTGATTGGATATTTGAGACCAGTCAGGTTCTTTGACAAGTATAGAAGAGAGGAAGAAAAGACAAGAGTATATCATTCTAAAGAGAATCTATCATGAGATATGCAGATGCTAAAGTAGTATTCTCTGAAGTCCCTGATGAAATCACTCTTGCAGTGAGTATCTCAGGATGTCCTGGTACATGTGAAGGATGTCACTCCCCTTGGCTTAGAGAAGATAAGGGGGAAGAGCTTGATAAGACATCACTACATAAACTTATAGAGGATAACCCTGGAATATCATGTATCTGTCTTATGGGAGGAGACCAGAACACAGCTTATCTTATGACTATGTTCCATTGGCTGAAGACCAAACATCCTGAACTCAAGACAGCATGGTATAGTGGATTGGATAAACCTGATGATACCAGCATACTCAAGTATCTTGATTATCTGAAGGTTGGGCCCTATAGAAAGAATTTAGGTCCTTTGAATAGCCCTACCACTAATCAGAGATTCTATAAGATAATACATACTTCTGTACCTTCTACACTGTTAGTAGACCAAACACATCTATTTTGGAAAAAAGATTCCTCAGAAAAGTAATTGGGGAGAAGACATTCCCAAGATGCCATTATACAAGAAAGAAGAACAGATGGAAGCCTAAAGTTCCTTATGTCTCTATGCAAGCAGCTGAACTCTTTATTGAAGAGAGAAAGTTAGAGAATTATGAGGCTTACAAATGTCCTATATGTGGTAAATGGCATATTGGATTTCATAAAAGAGAAGAGTAGAACAAGCCCTCAGAAATGAGGGCTTTTATTATGTAGTGTTATGAAAATAGAAACAAGATTTAATATTGATGATGGAGTCTGGGTTATCTCTAATAATCAGGTGAAAAAAGGTTACATTAATGAGATTACCTTCAAATGTAAATCTGTAATTGGAGAAAATGAGATACTCTATAATGTGGCTGTTGGTTCTTCCCTAAGTTGTACAAGAACAGAAGGTCAGGTGTTTGCATCTAAAGAAGAACTTCTTAAATCATTATGAAACTGAAGATAAAAGTAAAAACATTTGCAGGTCAGGTACTTCCTAAAATCATAGACAAGGGAGACTGGATAGATTTGAGAGCAATAGCAGACTACAATCTTAATCCAGGAGAATATAGACTTCTCAATTTGGGTGTAGCAATGGAACTTCCTAAAGGTTTTGAAGCCATAGTGGTTCCAAGAAGTTCTACATTCAGGAATTATGGCATCCTATGTGCCAACTCCTTTGGTGTGATAGACTATAGTTACAATGGAGATATGGATGAGTGGAAATTCCCAGCATTTTCTCCTAAGGGAAGTATGATACTGGCTGGAGACAGAATATGCCAGTTTAGAATACAGTTGTCACAGAAGGCAACAGTTTGGCAGAAGATTAAATGGTTCCTGAGCAATGGAATAAAGATTGAAAAAGTAGAAAGATTGAATACCATTAACAGAGGTGGGGTTGGAAGCACAGGAAAGAGATAACCTGTGCTATTGTTGGACAGAAAATAAAAAAGAAAATGGTATTGACTTTAATAATTTGTTTCTTAGTTGCAGTAATAATAGCATTCAGTAGGGATGCACTTAACCTATGGCTATCTAAAAAGGTAGGGTTTTCTCTTAAGGAGACTATGACTGATATAGGTGTTCCCATAGTTACCCTGAAGAACGGGGAAAAAGAATTTAACTTCATTCTTGATACTGGAAGTGATATATCTCATATAGACTCTAATATTAAGGATTCTCTATCTGATACAGAGGAAATTGAAGGTGATAATCTTACTGTTACTACTGCAAATGGTTCAGTTGAAGGTAACAACAACTGGATTAGAGTTCCTCTGAACTATAAGAAACAGAGCTTTATTGAGGATTTCATGCCTTTGGACTTGCATGATTCCTTTGAGGTCCTAAGAGAAGATACAGGAATACAGTTGCATGGTATTCTTGGTGGTACCTTCCTTAGAAAGTACAGATATGTACTTGACTATGTTGATTTAGTTGCATATACAAAATGAATAATATCTATCTTGTATCACAGCAGATATTGCCTCCCTCAGATACTTACAAAAGGATAAGTGTTGAGGAGTCTCTACAGTTGCTTGAAACTATCTCTGTTGTGGGTCTTGATACTGAGACTATGGGCTTTGACCCATATACAAAACAACTCCTTATGCTTCAGTTGGGCTGTTATGACTTTCAAGTAGTTATAGACTGTACCACAGTAAGTCTTGAACTCTACAGAAGTTATCTCGAATCTGATAGGCTGTTCATTGGATGGAATATAAAGTTTGACTTGAAGTTCCTGTTCCATCAGAGAATAGTACTTAAGAATGTCTATGATGGGTTCCTTGCAGAGAAACTCATGTGGTTGGGTTATCCTGCTGGTACTCATTCTATGAGTCTTAAGGCAGCAGGAGAGAGATATTGTGGGGTTGAACTTGACAAGACAGTCAGAGGCCAGATTATGTGGGCAGGACTTTCAGATGCAGTCATTGACTATGCTGCAAATGATGTAAAGTGGCTGTCTATGATTATGGAGAAGCAGGCTATAGAACTTGAGAAACAAGGTCTGGCAAATGCCCTTGTTTATGAGAATAAGTCTGTTATCTGGCTTGCCTATACTGAGTATTGTGGAGTGCTTCTTAGTAGAGAAAGATGGAGGAGAAAGATGGACTTGGACAGAATGAATGTCCAAGTGTTTGAAGATGCTCTCAATAAGTGGGTAATAAGTTCTTATAAAGGAGAAGAGTACTCCTATCATTATCTTCAGACAGAAGGTATTCCAGAAGATGACCTTAATAAGATGAGGTCTAAAATGGAAGGAGAAAGAGCACCAGAGGCTGATATAAAAGGAGCAAAGAGAGGCTATTATGAAGCATATAAAGTTCCTATAGGAGTTAAGGTTCCTGAAGATTTTGTCATTGATGACCCTCAAGGAGACCTGTTTTCTGGTTGGGACAATGCTGTCCAGTGCAATATAAACTGGAACAGTCCTATGCAGGTGATAAGACTTTTCAAGTTCCTTGGATTCAATCTGTTGGTTCAAGACCCTGAGACTGGTGAAATGAAGGATAGTATTGAGTCAAAAGTGATAGAGCCTCAGAAAGAGAGGTCTACTTTGGCTTATCTATATCTTCAGTATAAGGCTGCCACAAAGGTCACTTCTACCTATGGAGAAAATGTACTCAAGCAGATTAATGAGACCAGTGGAAGGCTTCATACCAACTTCAATCAGTTAGGAACTGATACAGGAAGATTGAGTTCTGGAGGAAAGGATAAGAAGGCAGGACTTGAGTACCTGAACTTTCAGAACTTTCCTGCTGACCCTGAGACCAGAGCCTGTTTTATATCTGGTCCTGGAATGAAGTGGATTAGCTGTGACTACAGTGGACAGGAGTCAAGGATTATAGCAGACATAACCAATGATGCTGCTATGCTTGACCTGTTCAACAATGGTTGTGGAGACATTCATTCTCTGGTAGCAAAGATGGCATATCCAGAAATTATTGGAGATTGCCCTATTGAGGAAATCAAACACAAGTTCAAGCATTGGAGAAGTGAGGCAAAGGGTGTTGAGTTTGCCATAAACAAAAAACTCTTATATTTATACTAAAATTTGCATATATCAAATATTTTACTTATATTTGCAATAAACAAATTAAGTATGTATTCAGATAACTATATTAAAAATTGGGATAATCCATTTATTGGAATGACCCCAGAAGCTAAATACTGGATTGGTTATCTATTTGCAGATGGCCATTTAGTATATACTAAAAGACAGTATTCTATTAGTTTATTCTCAAAGGATGAAGCTATTCTTAGGAAGTTCCAAAGCTTCCTTGGAGAAGGAGCCAAATTTTATAAAAGACCTACTGGTATTTGTCAAGTTATCTATAACTCAAAACCAGTAACTAAATGGTTTATGGATACTTTTAACATTCCACAAAGAAAAGCATTAGTTTTAGACCCCACTATAGATATAGATTGGGATATACTGCACGGCTACTTTGATGGGGATGGGAGTATTAGAATGACTTTAAGTAAAGGAAAATTTCCTAGG
>OLSD01000073.1_pt1 | contig 98736 bp, 90 predicted proteins | sample 1672211 | NCBI WGS metagenome assembly OLSD01 (sample SAMEA3136659, study PRJEB25190) | human gut metagenome | reverse complement strand
TAGACCATGCAATGGCCGTTATCATAAGCATCTATAAGGTAACGACGCTGCGGCGGCTACGGCCCTCACAATTCGGCATAGTCGTTTTGCAACGCTGACGCTTGCAAAACTCGTTGCCTCATCGGCGCTGCATCCGCCTGTATCTGCCACAGAGGCGGATTGCGCGCCTCATCCGAGCGGCTAAAGCCGCCCACCTTCTCCTCAAGGAGAAGGCTTTCATCGGCTGCGCCAAAGCAAAACGCCTTCTCCAAAAACTGAAGAAGGCGCAAAGTAAAACAAATGAAGAAAAGCCGATCTTACAGCTTTTTATACATCAGGTATTCGCTGGCATAGCTGCCGTCCGGATAGCGCAGGGCATGCGGCCGCGTACCGTACACCTGAAAGCCGTGCTTCAAATAGAGCGGAACGGCGCGGAAGTTATCGGCAACCACTTCCAGCTCCACCTGCTCATAACCACAGGCGCGGGCGCAGTCCAGCAACGTTTGCAGCATGCGGTTGGCAATCCCTTGCCGCCAATAATCCTTGCGCACGGAAACGCCGATGCCCGCGCGGTGCGCCAGCCGCAGAGCCTTGCCGGCAGGATGCAGATCGCAGACCGCCGCGATGACGCCATCCACCAGGGCAAGCAGCGGCACGCTGCGGGGATCGGCCAGCTTGCCTTCGATCCAGGCGGTTTCCTTTTCAACCGTCTGCGTCCATTCGCCTGCGCCGCGGCTCAGGTAGGGCGATTCGCCAAATACCTGGTTGAGATAGTCTGCTAACGCGGCAGCGTCCTCCGGCTCGGCAGAACGGAGGGTGCATTCGCGGCCGTCATGCAGGGTAAAGGTGACAGGATCAAATTTCATAATAGAACCTCCTTATTCTATTCCTGCGCGCGCTGGCGGCAGACCTCATACATCATCACCGTTGCGGCGCAGGCTACGTTGAAGGAGCTGGCGCTGGAGGTATCCGCCATGGGGATAGTGGCCAGCAGGTCGCACCCCTCCTTGAAGGCGCGGCACAGCCCCTCGGTTTCGTTGCCGATCATCAGCAGCGTGGGCAGCCTGAAATCCACCTGCGTAATGTTCAACTGCTTATGCGCCGTGGTGCCGATGACCTGAAAGCCGGGATGCAGATCACGCTGCCGGGCAATCCAATCAAACACCGTGTCGTTATCCGCCATGCGGATGGCGGGCAGATTGAAGAACGAGCCCATGGAGGCCGTGATGACCTCCGGCTGGTAAAGATCCACACCGTGGCCGGTCAGAATCAATCCATCCGCTCCCAGCGCGTCGGCGGAGCGGATGATGGAGCCCAGGTTGCCATGGTTGGAAGGACGATCAAACAAAATATACAGCGGGCAGGGGCTATCGTGCATCAGCGCGGGATCATCCGGCCGCATGCGCAGGATGGCCAGCAGCTCGGAGGTATCGGTTTTGCCGCTTAGCTCCTGCATAAGATTGGAGGACAGCTGATAATGCGTATCGCAGGAAACGGTATCCAGCACCTCCTGCGCCCAGCGGGAGAGGGGCGTTTCGGGGCTGTATAAAAGGCTCGTAAACTGCCAGCCATTGCGGATGGCCTGGTTGATATTGCGCACGCCTTCCACCAGGAACTCGCCGTAGCGGTAGCGCTTGTTGCGGTTGGTGCGCAGTACCTCAAACTTTTGATAGGCGGCGTTTTTGCTCATGACCCGGACGGTATTCACGGCTGTTCCTCCTTGGCGTGTTCGGCGTTATAGCGCGGCCCCAGCGGGGCGTAGCGGCGGGCGATCCAGCGGCAGATGCCGTCCAGCCCAGGATAAATCATGCGCTCGGAAATGTTGATGTAGTCCAGCTTGTCGCGGATTTCCAGCTTGGCCTTTTTGCTGATGATCAGGCGCACAAAGCACTCGCTTTCGGGCAGATCCAGCAGCGTCACCGCAGGATCGGACACGGCGGAAAACAGCGCGTACTGGTTGGCGATGCGGTTGACCGTGGAGGCAGGCTCAAAGAACAGCGCGAAGGGCTGATCGGAAAGCGCCTGCAGGGAGGTGAAGTTGTGCGCCACATCCTCTAAGATATCGCGGGTGAAGATATCGGCACGCTGCTCGCTCAGCTTTTGACGCAGGGAGGGAGGCAGGTTGGCGTTTACATCCTCGATGTTCACGCACCAGATCACGCCGTCGCGGTCATAGTAATCAATATCTTCGGTGGCAAAGTGCGCGGCCACAAGGGGCGAATAGGTCCAGTCCAGCAGGCGCGTGGGCAGGCCGAACTGCTGGCCCATGGCCACCAGCTCCCAAAATGAATTGCAGCCCTGCAGCTCGGTGTAGCCGTATTTCATAAAGGAGCGCAGCAGGATCTTTTCCAGCGACAGATCCTGCGGGCAGGCGCGGTTGAGCGAGGGCGTGAGCGCCCATTGGCCATCGGACATGCCGCGATAGACGCGGTTGTTGCGATAGCGCATGATGGCGGGATCCCATACGTTTTCAAACACGGCGCTGTGCAGCGCGTCCCAGCTTTCAATCAGTACGTCGCGCATGCAAAATCCTCCTTTGTGCTGCCTTGCAGCGTATCGCGCGCAATACTGCGCAGCGTGGCGGCGGTATCGGTGGTGATTTCGGGAATGCCGTCCAGCGTGCGGGGATCGCGCCCGCTCAGCGCGGCGAAGAACACGCCCGCGGCCAGATAGGTCCCCTCAGGGCTGGGATGATAATGATCGGGCATGTAGAGCCCAATTTCAGGGCGCGTATCATGGCACAGGCGGAAAGCGTCGCCCACCGGAACCAGCAGCGCGTTCTGCTGTTTTGCGGCCTGGCGGCAGGCGTCGCGCAGAGCCTCATGCATCTGCTGATAGGTCATGCCTGTGCCCTGTAGCTTTTCGGTGCCGTCCTCATAGGCCCAGGTCTGATAGATGACAAACCGCTCCCGGCAGGGGAGCTGGCTGCACAGCGTGCGCACAGCGGCGAGATAGCGCTCCGGATGGCCGGCAGGGCTGAAGGACTGATCCTGCAATACAATCATATCCCAGGCGCGCTGCTCGTGCGTTTCGTGCAGGAGGGGATACATCTCGTTATCGGGATCGGCATAGCGCTCCAGATACCAGCCGCCCTTGGTGACGGCGGCGGTCTGGATGGAATAGCCTGCGGCGCACGAGAGCTTTTCCAGCATCGCGGGCAGATCGTGATAATAGGTAAAGCTGTTGCCGACAAAGAGCAGCTTTTTCATTCCTGGCCTCCTGAAGGGAGATTTTTACTTTTATCAGTATAGCATAGGCGGCGGCTTTGTTCAATGAAAAACCCCAAAGGATTTGATTGACAGCCGGGGCGCGGCGCGGTAATATAAAAAGCATGCGCCAGAAAGGCGATGGGGAAGGAAGAAGTACGAATGGTTTGGTGGCTGATTGCGACGGCGGCATCGGCGTTTGTAAAGGGACTGTGCGGCTTTGCCAATACGCTGGTATTTGATACGATTATGGGCTTTACGGCCGATCCTGCATTGATCACGCCGGTGGAGGTGGTTATCAACACTCCCAGCAACTGCATTATGGTGTGGCGCGAGCGGCAGTATATCCAGTGGAAAAAGTGCCTGCCGGTGACGGCGCTGATCATCCTGGGTTCCATTCCGGGCATGCTGATGCTTAAGAGCTTTAACGCGCAATGGCTGAAGGCGGTTTTCGGCGTGATTGTAGCGCTGCTTGGCGTGGAAATGCTGCTGCGTGATCTGCACCATCAGAAGATGAAATCCAACCCCGTGGTGCTGACACTGATTGGCCTTTTGTCCGGCGTGATGTGCGGCTTGTTTGGCATCGGTGCGCTGACGGCGGCCTACATGAGCCGCGTGACGGATGATACCGCGTCCTTCCGCGCCAACATCTGCGTGGCCTTCCTGGCAAACGCTGTCTTCCGTTGCGCCGCTTACGCCTGGCTGGGCATCATCACCTGGGAGACGGTGAAAATTTCGCTGCTGATGCTGCCGGTGATGGTGGTGTTTGTGCTGCTTGGCATGCGCTGCGCGCGTCTGCTGCCCGAAAAGCTGGTTAAGCGCTGCGTAACGGTGGCGTTGATTATCTCCGGCTTGGCGCTGGTGATTAAAAACGTGATTTAAGAAAGCAAAATACAATTAAAAACGTAGAAAGCGAACGGGGGAAAGGCTGCTTTTATCCGGGCGCTTTTTGTTTTGGATGCGAGACGTCGTTGCTTTCTTTCGCCTTTATTCTGAAAGATGATACGCAAAAAACGGGCACTCGCACGCAGCGCCCGTTAAGCTTTTGCCTGAAAAAGGGATTAGCCGACGAAAATCATGATCAGCGCCAGCACGACGAACACGGCGGCGGAGATCTTGGTGGCCAGGGCCAGCTTGGCCTCCAGCGCGGCGTTCTTGGCCTTGCCAAAGAAAGTTTCGGTGCTGCCAGAGATGGCGCCCATGCCGTCGGAATCGCTGCTCTGCAGCAGTACGGTAACGATCATCACCAGGGACGCGATGATCAGAAGAATGTTCAGAATGATTTGCAGTGCATTCATGGTGTAAAAACCTCCTTGAAATCAGCGAGTATTATCATACCATATCAACGGCGGAATTACAAGCGGTTTTTTTAGATATTTACCGTTTTTTCCAAATCTGGGGCGAAAATCAGGATAGATTCTGCGCCTCCACCAGCATGTCGCCGCCGTAGCGCTTGCGCAGCAGCGGCTTTTCAATCTTGCCGGTGGGGTTGCGCGGCACTGGGGCGAAGATGATCCGACGCGGGCGCTTGTAGCGCGGCAACTGCATACAGAAAGCGTCGATGCTCTCCTGCGTGCAGGTGTGGCCGGGTTGTACCTCGATGATCGCCGCTGCGATTTCGCCCAGGCGCTTGTCTGGCAGGCCGATTACGGCCACATCCTTTACATCGGGATGCGCGCTGAGAAAGTTTTCAATCTGCACGGGATACAGGTTTTCGCCGCCGGTGATGATCACATCCTTTTTGCGATCTACGAGGAAGATAAAGCCCTCTTCATCCGCCATGGCCATATCGCCCGTCAATAGCCAGCCATCGCGCAGCGTGGCCGCGGTGGCCTTGGGGTCGTTGTAATAGCAGGTCATCACGCCCGGGCCTTTGACGCACAGCTCACCCACTTCGCCCTGCGGAACAGGGCGGCCTTGATCATCTACAATCTTGGCTTCCCAGCCGTAGCCCGCCTTGCCGATTGCACCCACCTTGCGGATGTTTTCTACCCCCAAATGCACGCAGCCGGGGCCGATAGACTCGCTCAGGCCGTAGTTGGTATCATATTGATGGTGCGGAAAATACCGCTGCCAGTGATGAATCAGGCTTTGCGGCACAGGCTGTGCGCCGATGTGCATCAGCCGCCACTGCGACAGCTGATAATCGCTGAGCCGCACGTCGCCGCGATCCAGCGCGCCCAGAATATCCTGTGCCCAGGGCACTAACAGCCACACGATGGTGCAGCGCTCCTCGCTGACGGCCTCCAGGATATACTCAGGCTTGTTGCCCTTGAGCAGCACGGCGCGGCCGCCTGAATACAGCGAGCCGAACCAGTGCATCTTTGCTCCCGTATGATACAGCGGCGGAATGCAGAGAAACACATCCTCGCGCGTTTGCCCATGATGGCGCTGCTCCACCACGGCGGCGTGGGACAGGCTTTCATGGTTGTGCAGGATGGCTTTTGGAAAGCCCGTGGTGCCGGAGGAAAAGTAGATCGCCGCGTCGTCCTGCTCGGATACGGGGATCATGGGATCGGTGCTTGCGGCCTGCGCGCACAGCAGCGGATAGCTCTCGGCAAAGGTGGGGCAGGTACTGCCCACATAGAACAGCGGGCAGGACTGTGCCAGCGTCGGGGCCAGCTCCTCCACGCGGCCGATAAATTCCGGCCCGAATACCAGCGCGTCGGCCTCGGCTAAATGCATGCAGTAGTCGATTTCATCCGCCGTATAGCGGAAATTGAGCGGCACGGCCAGCGCGCCTGCCTTGAGGATACCAAAGTATATGGGCAGCCATTCCAGGCAATTCATTAGCAGGATGGCCACCTTTTTGCCCTTGCCAAGCCCCCGGCTGAGCAGCAGATTGGCAAAGCGGTTGGCGTGCTCGTCAAACTCCCGCCAGGTAATCTCCCGCCGGTAGCAGGGCGCGTTGGCAGGCTCGATCAGTTCATATTCTTTCCAGGTGACGCGGCGCTTTTGCGCGTGCTCGGGATTGATCTCTACCAGCGCTGTATCCTCGCCAAACTCGCGGGCATTGCGGCGCAGCAAATCGGTAATGGGCATGAGAAACGCCTCCTTATCATTGAAAACAAAAACGCCGCGGCACTGTGGCTGCGGCGTTGTAATGCGGCGATGCAGGCTCGTTTACAGCCATTACAAAGCCAGCCGCACCTGATAGCCATAGGCGCAGCCGTAATAATAGCCGTAAACGCGGGTGAAAAGCAGCATGGGTAAAGGCTCCTTCCGATGAATAATATGATTATAGCATAGGCCTGCGCGCGGCGGTGTTTTTTCATTGTATTAAAAGAGTTAAAAGAGTTAAAAGAGTTAAAAGCGGCGGTTCGCGCTTGCACGATTGCCCGATTGATGGTACAATGAAGATCAACCCAAAGAACGGAGAAAACAGCATGCAGAAAATTCTAAGCGCCTTTGACCTGGAAGGCCATGTCCTGTGCTGTGAGCCCTATGGCGAAGGGCATATCAATTCTACCTATCATGTAACCACTGATGCGCCGCATGATTATATCCTGCAGCGCATCAATACAACCGTTTTTCCGGATGCGGAGCTGCTGATGCGAAACGTTGATCTGGTCACCGGCCATCTGCGCCGCAAGGGCCTGGACAACCGCCATGTGCTCACCCTGGTGCCTGCGCGAAACGGCGCGCTCTTCTGCCGCGACGATCAGGGCGATTGCTATCGCCTGGTGGAGTTTGTGCAGGGCGGCCTTTGCCTGCAGGCGCCGCGCGATGCGACGGATTTTGAGCAGAGCGGCGCGGCTTTCGGTCAGTTTCAGATGCAGCTGAGCGATTTTGACGCCAGCTTGCTGGGTGAAACCATCCCGCATTTTCATGATACCCCGCGCCGTTTTCAGGCGCTGCACGCGGCGATTGAGCGCGACGCGCTGGGCCGCGCGGCGGGCGTTCAGCGTGAAATTGATTTTGCCCTGGCGCGCGAGGCGCGGGCCGCTGGGCTGGTGGATGCGCTGGCTAAGGGCGAAATCCCCCTGCGCGTAACGCACAACGATACCAAGCTGAACAACGTGATCCTGGACGCAGCGACGATGGAGCCGCTGTGCGTGATTGATCTGGATACCGTGATGCCCGGCGCGGCGGCCTATGACTTTGGCGATTCCATCCGCTTTGGCGCGAATACCGCCGCCGAGGATGAGTGCGATTTGTCTCTTGTATCGCTGTCCCTGCCGCTGTTTGAGGCCTATGCCCGCGGCTTCCTGGGCGCGTGCGGCGCGCATTTGACGGAGGCTGAAAAGCAATCCCTGCCGCTGGGCTCCTGGATGATGACCATGGAGTGCGGCGCGCGCTTCCTAACGGATTATCTGGACGGCGACGTGTATTTCTCTATCCACCGGCCTGAGCATAACCTGGATCGCTGCCGCACGCAGTTTGCCCTGGCGGCGGATATGGAGCGCAAGCAGGCCGAGATGGACGCGATCATTCGCCGCTATTCGTAAGCAGCCGCTGCCGCAGCATGGCCAGTCGGCAGGCGCGGGCGTAGGCCAGCGTCAGGTATTCGACAGGATCCATGCGCGCGTAAGCGTCGTTTTCATGGCGGCCGCGTTTGCTCAGGGTGGTCAGTTCAAAGGTGAGCGGGCCGTCAAAATGCGCGCGGTTCAGCCGACACATGTTATCCTCCCAATTCGCTGCGCCGTCAAAGGGCAGCAGGTGCAGATCGTCCAGATAGGTGATCTTTCCTGTGTAATTGCGCACGCCCAGGTTATCGTTCAGGTGCGTGCCCAGCAGTCGATCGCCGTACAGCGCCAGCATGTCCTTGCTGCGGTTATAGCACATTTCATGCCCACTGTCCCAACAAAAGCCCACCGCTTTTTCGCCCCGGAAATGCGCCATCAGGGTGGCCAGGTATTCCTGACCCTCGGTGTTTTCCAGGGCGATTTTTACACCCAGCCTTTGCGCCTCGCGCACCACTGTCTCAAAGCGCGCCGCTCCCTCGGGTGTGGGATCATGCCGCTCAAAGCCGATGTAGGGATGCGCCACCATCAGCGGAACGTCGTTTTCGGCGCAGGCGCGCAGGCACTCGATCAGCTCGGCAAGCATATCGGCCGTTTCCTCGCTCGGTTCCCACAGCAGGTTCATGCGGGTATAGGGCGCGTGGATGGATTGATACAGCAGGCCTTCTTCCTTGGCGATGCGGCGGTAGCACGCGATATCCGCCTCGCGCGACCAGCCGGTGAAAAAGCCCTCGAAGCCGATCTGCCGCAGGGTACGGATCTGCTGCTCATAAGGCAGGGAGAAGGATGAGCTGAGCCCCAGACAAAGCTTGGTTTTGTACATAATAAACCCTCCAATAAGAAAAAGCGCTGCTGCTTTAGCCGCGCTTTTTAAGTTTACGGATATGCTTTACCGTCGCCTGCGCCGCAATGCCCGTCACCGCCCCCGTTACCAGCGCAATCAGCGTCAGCACTGCAAGATAATACAGCAGCTGCCGGGTGTGCAGCACGATCATGGCCAGCAGCACCTGGGCGGCGTTATGCGCCACCGCGCCCAGCATGCTGACAAACAGCATGGAAAAATTGAAACGCTTAAACAGGATCATCACCAGCATGCTGGCGACGCCGCCCGCCATGGCGTACATCATGGCCGATACGCCGCCAAACAGCAGACCGGACAGCACCACCTTGAGCAGCATCAGCAAAAATGCCGTGGGCGCGTCCAGCATGTACAGGGCGAACATCAGCACGCCGTTGCTCAGCCCCAGCTTTACACCCGGCACGGCGGTGGCCACGGGAAGCAGGCTTTCAATAAAGCCCAGCACCAGCATCATGGCGGTCAGCAGGCCGCACAGGGCGATATTGCGGGTGGAAAAGCGATTACGCTTGCGCATAGACATCTCCTTTAAAAAAACAGAACACCTGACTCTTAATCAGGGTGTCGTGCGTTTGTCCTCGCGCCGGTACAGCAGCGCGCACACCAGCGCCAGCAGTGGAAAGAGAATCGCGCCGATCAGCCCGGTTTTGAGCGCGTCGCCGCATAAATCGCTCAGCCAGCCTACCAGCGAGGGGCCGCTGCCGCAGCCTACGTCGCCCGCCAGGGCAAGCAGCGCGAACATCGCCGTGCCGCCCTTAGGAAAGCGTGCCGAGGCCAGGCTGAATACACCGGGCCATAGAATGCCCACCGATAGGCCACACAATGCGCAGCCCAGCAGGGACAGCGCAGGCACGGGAGACAGGGCGACAAGCAGATAAGCGGCGATGCACAGAACGGCGCTGAGCATGATAAACTGAAGCAGACTTATGCTGTCGCCCTGCTTGGCATAGAACAATCGCGCCGCGCCCATGCATAGCGAAAACATGCACGGCCCCAGCAGATCGCCCACCGTCTTAGATACGCCCAGCGCGCTTTCGGCAAAGGCTGATGCCCACTGGCTCATGCCCTGCTCGGAGGCGCCGGAGGCGACCATCAGCAGCACGAACAGCCAAAAGGTCTTGCTGGCAAACAGCTGCCGCGGCGACATGCCGTCGCCCTCCTCGGTCAGTCTGGCCAGCGGCACATGGGCGAAGAAGAACGCATTGCCGATGGGCAGCAGCGCCCACAGGCAGCAAAGCACCGGCCAGCTGCTTTTGCTGAACGCGCGCAGAAACAGCGTGGACAGCGCCACCACGCCTACCGTGCCCCAGCAGTAAAAGGAGTGCAGCATGCTCATGACGGATTGCTTGTTGTCCGTCGGGCAGGCCTCCACAATGGGGCTGATAAGCACCTCGATCAGCCCACCGCCGATGGCATAACAGACGACCGCGCACAAAAGCCCTGCGTAGGCGGAGGGGAGTATGTGCGGCAGCACGGCCATGCCGATCAGCCCGGTCGCGCAAAAAATATGCGCCGCCAGGATGCACGCGCGATAGCCGATGCGATCGACAAACCGCGCCGAAAGGGAATCAATCAGCAGCTGGATGCAGAAATTGAACGTGATCAGCAGGGTGATGCGCGACAGCGGGATAGCAAACTGCTGCTGGAAAATTAAAAACAGCAGCGGAGCCAGATTGTTGACGACCGATTGGGTGATATAGCCCAGCTGGCTTGCGCGGATGGTGTGCCGATAGGTAAGCGCCCGGCGCATAAAAGCCCCTCCCATAATTGAAGAAGAAATCAGCGCATTATAGCATGGCTGCGCGGCATGCGTCAACGAGAAAAAATAATATCATGTTTTACAAAATACTACTTGACAGATTATACTATGCGTGATATGGTATAATGCGTCGGAGGGCATGAGGCGAATACCAGACGCGGCGCCTTCCGCACAACCTGAAAAAGGAGGATAACGCATTGGACGCTCAATTGAAACGAGGGCTGACGGAGGCGTGCATTTTAAAGCTTCTTACCCGCGGAGATTCCTACGGGTATCAGCTGGTGCGCGAGGCCGAGGAGGTGCTCTCCATTTCGGAATCCACCCTGTATCCCGTGCTGCGGCGGCTGGAAACCTCCGGCGCGCTGCGTGTGTACAGCATCGAGCATAACGGCCGGCTGCGCAAGTATTACGCCATCACCGACGAGGGACGGCAGAAGATTCAGGCTTTCCTGCAGGAGTGGGAAGCCGTCATGAAGGTATATGAGTTTATCAGGAGGGATGAAGCATGACCCGCGAGCAGTTTTTGGAGCAGCTGCGTCAGGCGCTTTCCGGCATGAAGGCCGAGGAACTGGAGGGCGTTATTTCGTATTATGATGAAATGTTGGACGACCGCATGGAGGCGGGGATGACCGAGGAGGCTGCGGTGAACGCTATGGAGCCTGTGCAGGTGATCGCCGCCCGCGTGCTCAGCGAAGCCGATGTGGAGGCTTCCGCGTCCGAGGAAGGCGCTGCCAAGGAAAGCAAGGAGCAGGAAATCCGCCGTCCCGCGGGCGATATCCGTCGTCTGTGCGTCACGGCTGAAAACAGGCGCATCGTATTCCGCAGCGAGGACACCGAGGAGATCATCCTGCGCTACAGCATTGAGGAAAACACCATCTTTGAGCTGCATGAGGATAACGGCACGCTGACGCTGGAATGCCGCTGTCGCCCTGTTACCAGCTGCTTTACCAGCGTGCAGAACGGCTTCAGCCTGGATGGACTGTTGGACGGCATCGGCAAGTTTATCAATAACATCGGCAACAGCATCGTGGGCAGCGATAACGCGCCCATCGAGGTGATTCTGCCCAAGGTGTACTGGGGCGCGGTGGAGGCCGAAAGCCGCAACGCGCGCATCACCATGGAGGGCATTACCTGCTCGCAGGGCATCACCCTGAGCACGACGAACGCCCGCGTGGTGCTCAGCGATGTGGTCGCCCGCGAGGCCAGCGTGCATACCACCAATGGCCGGATCGAGCTGCATGATGTTTATGCCCGTGAGGGTATGAACGCTGGCGGTACCAATGGCCAGATCATCGCCGAGAACCTTAACACCGATCAGAAGCTGCGCCTGGCCACCACCAATGGCCGCGTCACGCTGGATAACGTATCCGGCCAGGATATTGATATCCGCACCAGCAACGGCTCGGTCAGCGGCACGGTGCATGGCGAGCGCGAGGCGTTCACCATCCACAGCCATACCAGCAACGCCGGCAACAACCTGATGAACCGCGAGGGCGGCGACAGGAGACTGAACATTGTTACCAGCAACGGTGCGGTGAATGTATCCTTCACCGGCACACAAGAAGCGTAATACGATATATGATAAAGGCCGCGAGCCATGCAGCTCCCGTCTGTGATAGGACGGCAAGCAGCATGCGCCCGCGGCTGTTTAATTCCCGCCGCAGCACGGCGCAGGCTGCCGCGCAGGGGGCGTACAGCGCCGAAAAGGTGACGAAGGCCAGCGCGCTGGGCAGGGTAAAGGCGGATGCTGCGCTGGTGACGGACAGGGCGGAGAGAATGTTCTCCTTAGCCAGCAGGCCTGCAATCAGCGCGGCGACGCACGCGGGGGAGCCGAAGCCCAGCGGGCGGAACAGCCATGCAAACAGATTGGCCAAGGCGTAGAGCAGGCTGCCTTCGACGCTGTCTGCCAGCGTCAGGCGCGGGGTAAAGGCGCTCAGTGCCCACAGCGCCAGCGAGGATAGAAACACAATTGAGAACGCGCGGCTAAGAAAATCGCGCGTTTTGTCGCGCATCACGCGCGAAAGGCCCCGCAGGCTGGGCAGGCGGTAGCTGGGCAGCTCCAATAAAAAGGGCGCGGGCTGCCCGGGCAGCAGCCGCCGAAGCGGCCAGGAGGCAAGCATCGCCGCCGCCAGCCCCAGCAGATACAGCGCAAGTACAGGCAGCAGCACATATTGCGGCAGAAACCGCGCGGCAAAAAACAGATACACCGGCGCCTTGGCTCCGCAGGGAATATAGGGCGCAAGCAGGGCGGTGAAACGGCGGTCGCGCTCGTTGGGCAGCGTGCGCACGGCCAGCACGGCGGGCACGGTGCAGCCGCAGCCTGTCATCAGCGGCACAAAGCTGCGCCCGGACAGGCCCAGCCGGCGCATGGGCGCGTCCAGCGCCATGGCGACGCGCGCCATCAGCCCGCTATCTTCCAATAAGCCGATCAGCAGGAATAACAGCAGAATGGCAGGCAAAAAGCTAACCACCGCGCCAACGCCCGCGAACGCGCCGTTGATCAGCAGATCGCGCAGCAGCGGCGCGGTGCCTGCCCGCGCAAGCAGCGCGTCGATCTGTAGGCCAGCCTGTTCAATCAAAACTTCAAAAAGGTGTGTTAGCGTTTGACCGGGCGGCCCAAAGGCAATGAACAGTACGGCCAACACCAGCGCGGCCAGGATGGGCCAGGCAAGCAGACGATTTGAAAACAGCCAATCCATCGGCGGCAGGCGCGGGGGATTGCGGGGCAGGGTCAGGCAAACGGCCAGGCAGCGGTCGATCCAATCATACCGTGCCTGTGCCAGCTTGCGGTGCTCCGCCGCGGGCAGCGATTCCAAGGGAAACGGCACGGGCGAAGCGAGCGCTTTGCCGGCCTTTGCCGCCTGCATGGCCGCGGCCATCAACTGCCGCGCGCCGCGCCCTGTGCGGGCGTTGATGGATATGCAGGGCACGCCCAGACGCGCCTGTAGACGCTGGACATCCAGCATGCCGCCTGATTTTGCCAAGGCTTCGGTCATGTTCAGCGCCAGCACCAGCGGCCGCCCCAGTGCCATCAGCTCCAACGTCAGGTACAGTCCGCGCTGCAGGCTGGTTACGTCCAGCACCTGGACCACTATATCGGGCTTTTCGCGCAGAATATATTCGCGTGTCACAGCCTCCTCGCGCGAATATGGAGTCAACGAATACACGCCGGGCAGATCGACGACCTGCACCGCATTTGCCCCCTGCTGGTAGGTCGGCAGCAGCCTGCCCACGCGCTGCTCCACCGTAACGCCGGGATAGTTGCCCACATGCTCGGCCGCTCCGGTAAGCAGATTAAACAGCGTCGTCTTGCCTGCGTTTTGATTGCCGCACAGCGCCACAATCATAGCTCCACCTCCACGCGGTCGGCTTCCTCGCGCCGCAGGGACAGGGTGTAGCCCCGCAGCCGCACCACCATGGGATCGCCGCCCGGTGCGCTGAAGGTTTTGATCACCCGAGCGGGCGGCAAAAAGCCCAGATCTATCAGGCGGATGGATAGCGCATCCTGCCCCATGATATCCCGGATTTTGGCGGATTGGCCATAGCGAAGCTCAGATAAGCGCATGATTTTTCTCCTCCAGACGCGAAGATTTACGATTGGAGATTGCTCAAAACGGCGTTTTGTGCTACTATATGAGGTGAAAAGTTCTGCGATCCGTGGGAGGCATTGAGCGATGAAAAAAATCTGTCTGGTTCTGCTTACCGCCGTGCTGACGCTTTTGTGCGTGGGCGCGTGCGCTGACAGCTATCATTTTGCCGATATATACATGATCCTGGACGTGCCGGGAGATACCTATACCACCCAGCTGACGCCTGAAAACCTGGCTGCGAATGAGAGCTTCATCGCGGGTCTTGGCGAAACGGTGGACAGCATGAAGGAAAAATTTACCCAGCAGGGCATCCGCCTGATTGCCTATGATACGACGCATGGCCGCACGTTGGTGGTGACTGCCGTGCAGGACGCGCAGTCCAGAGAACTGTATGATATTAACGAGCAGACGGCTGATACCCGCGCGTCCTACCGCGCCAATCACTCCAACGGCACTTACTGCGGCGCGCTGGGGTATAAGTTCGAATCCTGCGAGTGGAAGAACTTTGGCACCGAGCAGGGACGTTTCCTGATGCTCAAATACACGCTGCGCGAGGGCGGGCAGGTAACGCGCCGCGGCCTGTGGCGGCGCACCATCCGCAATGGCTATACCATCACGCTGGATATGCAGGTGGTAGGCCGCCAGGTGTCGGCGGGCGATATCACCGCCATGAATAAGCTGCAGGAGACGATCTCCTTTACCCAGGCAGAGGCTTCGCCCGACGCGCCGCTGGCGCTGACCTTTACCGCTCCGCCGCCGGAGTTTACCAATAGCGCCAGCTTTTCCATCAAGGGCGTTACCCGTCCGGGCGCTACGGTGCTGGCTGCCTATGTGTCCATGAAGGGCGAAAGCAAAACCTTCAGCGCGCAGGCCGACGGTAAGGGCGCGTTCAAGGTGGATGTGTCCCTGCCGGGCAAGGATCTGTATAACATGATTGTCAGCGTCCTGGCTGCCGAGGGTACAGAGAATGAAGAAGAAATCAGCCGGAATTTCCAGGTGGAGTATGATCCCACTTTGCTGCCGGTGACGTTTACCTCCGCCTTCCCGGATAGCTTTACTACCGATAGCTTCAAGCTGGCCGGCACCACGCTGTCGGGCGTAAGCGTGCAGCTGGAGGTAAATGGAAAGCTCCAGACCAAACAGACCGGCAATGCCAAAACCTTCGCCTTTACGCTCGATACCTCCAAGGAGGGCAGCTACGAGATTCTGCTCACCTTTACCAAGAAAAACTATGCTACGCGGGTGTTTAACTATACCATCGCGCGCGTGTTTGACGCCGATGCGCAGCGGCAGGCCATCCGCGCCTCAGCGGTTGCGCCTACGTATTCCAAGCTCAAAAACTCAGCCGCTTCTTATGAGGGAAAGTATGTGCGGGCGAACGGCTATGTCGTATCCGTCGAGCAGGGATCGGGCGAATGGCTGATCACCTTTGCCACCCAGAAAAAGGGTGAAAACTATTCCGACTACATCATGGTGCTCTCCGACGCCGAGGTGACGCTGGACGTTGGCACGCACGCCACCCTGTACGGCACGGGTGCTGGCACTTATAAAATCCCTGGCGATAATGACAAAACCATCGTCTATCCCAAGGTTTCTTTGGCCTTTTTTGACGAGATGAGCAAGTGATATTCTACAAATTTATGAAAACTTGCATGAAAGAGCGGAATACGCTTCCATTCCTATGACTTTTTGTGTATAATAGAGTCGAATTGTGCAAACCAACACAATATATGGAGGGATGCTGACGTGACTCGCTTGTTAACAACGTGGGAGAAGGATCCTACCAGCGTGCCTGTCGGCCCGCTTGGCATTATCGCCATGGCGGGCTGTGAGGAAATCGGAGAAAAAATCAACCAGTGGCTGCTCAAATGGCACAGCCTGCAGGAGCTTCAGGACGAAGAATACTATACCAGCCCCGGACTGAACCGCGATACTTTTCTGGTAAAGGCCTACTGCCCGCGCTTTGGCACGGGCGAGGGCAAGGCGGTGCTGCGCGAAAGCGTGCGCGGCATGGATCTGTATATCCTTGTGGATGTTTGCGCGCATAACGTGCATTACAACATGTATGGGCAGGAAGTGCCCATGTCCCCGGATGATCATTTCCAGGATCTTAAACGCGTCATCGGCGCGATCGGCGGCAAGGCCAAGCGCGTCACCGTGGTGATGCCCATGCTGTACGAAAGCCGTCAGCATCGCCGCACCAGCCGCGAAAGCCTGGATTGTGCCATGGGCCTGCAAGAGCTGGTCAACATGGGCATCCGCGATATCATCACCTTCGACGCGCATGATCCCCGCATGGTAAACGCCGTGCCGCTGATCGGCTTTGAAAACGTGATGCCCAACTACCAGATGCTCAAGGCGCTGCTGCGCGAGGAAAAGGACCTGCACATTGACAAATCCCATATGATGGTCGTCAGCCCCGACGAGGGCGCGGTACAGCGCAATATCTTCTATTCCGCCGTGCTGTCGCTGGACATGGGCATGTTCTATAAGCGCCGCGACTATACCACCGTGATCAATGGCCGCAACCCCATCGTGGCGCATGAATACCTGGGCGCGGACGTAGAGGGCAAGGATATCCTGGTGGCGGACGATATGCTGGCTTCGGGCGACAGCATGATCGATCTGTGCAAGGAGCTCAAGGCACGTAAGGCCAATCGTATCTACGCGCTGACCACCTTTGCGTTCTTCACCTCCGGCATCGAGGCGTTCCGCAAGGCCTATGAAGAAGGTCTGCTGACCCGCGTTGTCGCTACCAACCTGACCTATCGCCGGCCTGAGCTGGCGAACGAGCCGTGGTTCATCCAGGCGGATATGAGCAAGTACATCTCCTACCTGATCGCCACCCTCAATCATGACCGCTCGCTGCACGAGCTGCTGAATCCCTACAACCGCATTAAATCCTTGCTGGATCGCTACCATAACGAGCAGGCGGCTACGGGGATCACCATGGTGTAATATTCAAAAATGACTGAACAAGAAAAACATCTTCCGCAAACCAATATAACCGAAACTGCGCCCGCCGCGAATGGGGAGACCGGAAAAAAGCCGGGCCTCATGCGCGGCGCGCGCGATTTTATCGAGAATACCTGGAGCAGCCTCAAGGGCAAGGATCTCAACCAGGCCGTGGAGGAGTTTACCAGCGAAATGACGTTGGTAGCCGAGGGCCTTAGCGAGGATCAGAATGCGCTGCGCCGCGACGGCGAAAAGCTGGCTGCGCGCATGGACAAGCTGGCCGAGCGCCAGAAAATCGGCGAGGACAGCGTGAAGGCGCTCCAGGATCAGCTGGAGCAGGAGCGCAGGCGCGGCGACGCGCTGCAAAAGCGCCTGGACGATATGGAAAAGGCACTCAAGGCCAAGCCGCTCAAGCCCGGCTTGACCGCCATTCTGCGCCAGGCTACCTGGGGCGTGGGCATTATCTGCGCCGCCTGGGTGATCGTGGCGATTCTGAAGCTGATTGGAGGTTAAGCTATGCCTTCCTTCAAAGAAATGGTGGAAAAGTACAAAAAGCGCCGTCATGATACCGTGGTGGACGCGGTGACGACCGGGCTTTCGCTGGCCGATAACGTGACGGTGGATCTGGGCCTGCTGGAGGATACCGGCGTGGCGACCGAGATTGCCGAGACGGTCAGCAATGTGCTGCCCTTCGCCGTGATTGCCGTGACCGAGCAGTGCAAGGTGCTGCTGGGCAAAAAGACCGGCGCTGCCGGGGCGGGGGACGCTGCCTACCGCATGGTCAAGACCGGCGCGGCCATGGGCGTGGGCGCGGCGGTTACGGCTGCCGGGGCGGGTGCTGTGGTGGCGCTGCCTGCGGCGGTCAGCGCACGGGTGATTATGGATCGCTATCGCGGCCATGCCCTGATGGGGCACCGCGTCAGCCTGCGTACCCAGCGCCTCAAGGCGCTCAATACCGCGCGGCTCAGCCGCACAAGTGCGGGGGAATAATCCATGCTGCTGCAATATCATGATCTGAACGTCCGCAACGCCACGCCTGAGGATGCGCCGCAGCTGTCGCTGTGGTGGAACGATGGGCGCGTGATGGCGCATGCGGGCTTTCCGCTGGGCATCAATGAAACGGTGGAGAGCATTGCGGATAACCTGCGGCTGGATAACGAGCAGCATCGCAGGCTGATGGTATTGCTATCGGAAAGGCCGATCGGCGAAATGTGCTACCGCATGGTGGATGACAAAACAGCCGAAATCGGCATTAAAATCTGCGATTTTTCCCAGCAGAATAAAGGCTATGGAAAGATTTTGCTGAGCCTGTTAATCCGCGCGCTGTTTGATGATATGGGCTGCGTGCGGATTGTGCTGGATACCAACCTGACCAACCTGCGCGCCCAGCATGTATACGAGCGGCTGGGCTTTGAGCGCCAGGGCATGCGCAAGGATTGCTGGCTGGATCAGCTGGGCAATCTGCAGTCTGCCGTGGATTATAGCCTGACGCGCGAACGCTTTGTCAGCTTTATCGTGTAAAGGCTGCCGCATACAGCCGGATCAGGATAATCTTGATCAGAATACAAAAAATGTCGCTTTTTGCCCTTGACAAGGGCTGCACTTCGTGGTAGACTCACCCCGACAACTGAATGCGTGTCCTTTAACCGCGGTCCAGAGAGGCCGGGAAGGCTGCAACACATCGCAGAAAAACTGTGTTTTATTGCCTTGCCCTGCCCGGGTAAGGCTTTTTTCTGCAAAAGGCGCGCAGGGTTGATCTTACGCATGGAGGGAATCCCCAATGAAACTGGTCTATGACATCAATCAGAAGCCGCCCCTCAAGAAGAACCTTGTCTACGCCTTCCAGCAGCTGCTGGCCATCATGGCTGCCACCCTGCTGGTGCCCGTGCTGGCGGACAGCACCGGCCTGTACCTGAACCAGCCTGCCGCGCTGTTTGGTGCAGGCATGGGCACGCTGTTCTACATCTTCATCGCCACCCGCAAGAAGAGCCCCGTGTTCCTGGGCAGCTCCTTCGCCTTCATCAGCCCCCTGGCCGGCGCCTGCGCGTATGGCTTCCTGGGCATCTTCGTTGGCTCCCTGTTCGCTGGCCTTGTGTATGTGCTCATCGCCCTGATCGTTAAAAAGACCGGCACCGCCTGGGTGACCAAGCTCCTGCCTCCTGTGGTCATCGGCCCCACCGTCGCCCTGATCGGCCTGAGCCTGTGCGGCAGCGCGGTGAACAACCTGAACAACACCGCCGCCGGCAGCTACAACCTGGTGGCCATCCTGGTAGGTCTGATCGCCTTCTTCATCACCGTGTTCGCCTCCGTAAAGGGCACGCAGAGCATGAAGATGGTACCCTTCATCATCGGTATCCTGGGCGCGTATGTGATCGCCCTGATCCTGACCTTCATCGGCCGTGCCTCCGGCTGCGAAGCGCTGCAGCTGGTCAAGCTCTCCGCCTTCGATAACGTGCAGCTGTTCAAGGTGCCGCGCTTCACCTTCCTGGGCATGTTCGGCGCTTATAAGGACGCTACCAACACCATCGGCAGCGCGAGCGATGTGCTGAGCCTGTTCGTTCTCTTCGCCCCCGTGGCCTTCGTGACCCTGGCCGAGCATATCGCCGACCACGAGAACCTCTCCTCCATCATCGGCCATGACCTGATTACCGATCCCGGCCTGGACCGCACCCTGCTGGGCGACGGCGCGGGCTCCATCGTGGGCGCGCTGTTTGGCGGCTGCCCCAACACCACCTACGGCGAGTCCGTCGGCTGCATCGCCATCACGGGCAACGCCTCCGTCAGCACCATCGCCATCGCCGCGGTCTACTGCGTGCTGCTGAGCTTCTTTGATCCCTTCGTCTGCTTCGTCAACTCCATCCCCACCTGCATCGTGGGCGGCGTGTGCATCGCGCTGTACGGCTTCATCGCGGTCAGCGGCCTGAAGATGATTCAGCCGGTTGACCTGAACGACCATCGCAACCTGTTCGTGGTCGCGGCCATCCTGGTGTGCGGCATCGGCGGCCTGACGCTCAACTTCGGCAGCGTGCAGATCAGCGCCATCGCCACCGGCCTGATCGTGGGCATTCTGGTAAACGTGATCTTCAACCGCCGCAACGCTGACAAAAAAGCGGAATAACCTAAAAGCGTCCAATCGACGGGTCTGCAGTGCGCTGCGGCCCGTTTTTTTATGGGATGACAAACGCGCGCGGATTGATTATAATAGATCTATGCACAAGACCTTGAGAAAGGAGACGCGGCATGTCCGATATTACCAAGCGCGCGCTGGAAGCGTCACTGAAAAAACTGCTGCTTCAAAAGCCGCTGGATAAGATCACCATCAACGATATTGCCGAGGACTGCGGCATCAGCCGGATGACCTTTTATTATCATTTCAAGGATATTTATGATCTGATTGAATGGTCCTGCGTGGAGGATGCGCGCCGCGCTCTGGAGGGCAAAAAGACCTATGATACCTGGCAGCAGGGCTTTTTGCAGATATTCGAGGCCGTGCAGCAGAACAAACCCTTTATCATGAATGTGTACCGCTCCGTCAGCCGTGAGCATGTGGAAAACTATCTGTATAAGTTGACCTACGCGCTGATTATCGGCGTGGTGCGCGAGCAGGCGCAGGGTTTGGACGTGCCCGAGACGGATCAGCAGTTTATCGCGCATTTTTATAAATACGCGTTTGTCGGGCTGATGCTGGATTGGATCAAGGAGGATATGCGCGGCGATCCTGCCGTGCTGGTGGAACGGCTGGGCATGATCGTCCATGGCAATATCCGCGCTGCTTTGGAGCGCATTGCAAAACAAAAGAATTAAACAAAACCGCGCTTTTGATAAAAAAAGCATCACTTTCGCCGCCGTGTCAGAAAATTGGGCACGGCGGCTTTTCTGCTCATTGCGGGGGATGGGGCGGCCGCCTATAATCATAATCACCAAAGGGCGATAAGCCCTGGTGCAAAATCAATGTAGGAGGTCATCCGTTATGTATTATGCCAGCGGTAACTATGAAGCCTTTGCCCGTCCCCGTAAGCCCGAGGGGGTAGATCACAAGTCTGCTTATATCATTGGCAGCGGCCTTGCCGCGCTGACGGCCGCCTGCTATCTGGTTCGCGACGGCCAGATGAAGGGCGAGCACATTCACATCCTGGAAAAGGAAGATCGCGCCGGCGGCGCCTGCGACGGTTGGAAATTTGAAAACATCGGCTATGTGATGCGCGGCGGCCGTGAGATGGATAACCATTTTGAGGTGATGTGGGATCTGTTCCATTCCATTCCCTCCATCGAAACCGAGGGCGTGAGCGTGCTGGACGAGTATTATTGGCTCAACAAGGCCGATCCCAACTACTCTCTGTGCCGCGCCACCGTCAACTGCGGCGAGGACGCCCATACGGACGGCAAGTTCGATATCTCCGATAAGGGCGCAATGGAGATCATGAAGCTGTTCTTCACCCCTAACGAGGAGCTGCAGGACAAGCGTATCACCGATATCTTTGACGACGAGGTGTTCAACAGCAACTTCTGGCTGTACTGGCGCACCATGTTCGCCTTTGAAAACTGGCACAGCGCGCTGGAAATGAAGCTGTATCTGCAGCGCTATATCCACCATATTGGCGGCCTGCCCGATTTCAAGGCGCTGCGCTTTACCAAATACAATCAGTATGAATCCATGATTCTACCCATGGTCAGATACCTGGAAAAGGCCGGCGTGCAGTTCCACTTTGGCGTCAAGGTGGTAAACGTGCTGTTTGACTGCAAGCCTGAGCACAAGCTTGCCAAGAGCATCGAAACCATTCGCGATGGCAAGCCCGAAAGCATCGGCCTGACCGAGAACGACCTGGTGTTCATCACCAACGGCGGCTGCGTGGAAAACTCCAGCATGGGCAGCCAGAATACGCCCGCGCCCTATAATACCGAGATCAAGGCGGGCGGCGGCTGGGATATGTGGCGCAAGATCGCCGCGCAGGATCCCGCCTTCGGCCATCCGGACAAGTTCTGCTCCGATCCTGAGCAGACCAACTGGATGAGCGCCACCGTAGAAACGCTGGATCAGCGCATCATTCCCTATATCAAGGCCATCTGCAAGCGCGATCCCTTCAGCGGCAAGGTGGTCACTGGCGGCATCGTTACCGTCAAGGATTCCTCCTGGCTGATGAGCTGGACGATCAACCGCCAGCCGCAGTTCCGCGAGCAGCCCAAGGATCATTGCCTGGTATGGGTGTACAGCCTGTTCACCGATAAGCCCGGCGATTATATCAAAAAGCCCATGCGTGCCTGCACCGGCAAGGAAATCTGCATGGAGTGGCTGTATCATATCGGCGTGCCGGAGAATCAGATTGAGGAGCTGGCCGAGCATAGCGCCAACACCGTACCCGTGATGATGCCCTATATCGACGCCTTCTTCATGCCCCGCGCCTATGGCGACCGGCCCAAGGTGGTGCCCGACGGTGCTGTCAACTTTGCCTTCCTGGGGCAGTTCGCCGAAACGCCGCGCGATACCATCTTCACCACCGAATATTCCATGCGCACCGGCATGGAGGCGGTGTATACCCTGCTGAACGTCGATCGCGGTGTGCCCGAGGTGTGGGGCAGCGTGTATGATATCCGCGATCTGCTTAACGCCACCGTGCAGCTGCGCGACGGCAAGAAGATCACCGATATGGACGTGGGCCTGATGGAGAAGATGGCCTTCAAGGCTCTGATGGGCAAGGCCGCGCACACCGATCTGGAAAAGCTGCTGAAGGAATACAAGCTGATTTAAGATCAAGAGCGTATAAATTCAGAAGCATAATAAAAGCGAAGGGGCTGTGGAAGAACTTTTCGTTCTTTCACAGCCCCCTTTGTATTCTTATTTTTGATGCTTCCCGCAGGCTGCGCCGCAGTGTGCGCAGTCCCCATTACAGCCGCCATGGCCGCAGCAATCGCCGTTTTTCAGCGCCCTGCGCCAGGTACGGAAGGCGAAAAACGCGCACAGCGCAATCACGGACAGCAGGATATAATCCAGCGCGCGCATTACAGCAGCCTCGCCAGCGTGTAGGCGATCAAGGAGACCACCCATGCAACCGAACACTGCATCAGGATGACGCCCGCCGTTTTAACGACGGAATTGAGCTCGCGCCGGATGGTTGCCACAGCCGCGATGCAGGGGGTGTAAAGCAGTGTGAACACCAGGAAGCTGACAGCGGTTTTGGTGGTAAACAGCGTGCCGATGGCCGCGCTGCCCAGCAGCACCTGCAGGGTGCTGACCACCGATTCCTTGGCCACAAAGCCCGATATCAGCGCCGTGGCGCAGCGCCAATCGGCAAAGCCCAGCGGGGAGAATACGGGCGCAATCCACTGACCCACCAGCGCCAGCAGGCTGTCCGCGCTGTCGGCAACCACGTTCAGCCGCGTGTCAAAGCTTTGCAGGAACCAGATGATGATCGTGGCCAGGAAGATTACCGTGAACGCGCGCTGCAAAAAATCACGCGCTTTTTCCCACAGAAGCAGCAGCACGCTCTTGAAGCTGGGCATGCGGTAGTTGGGCAGCTCCATCACAAAGGGCACAGGCTTGCCGCGGAAGACCGTTTTATCCATGATCAGAGCGGCGATGATGCCAATCAGAATGCCCAGCACATACAGCGAGATCATCACCAGCGCGCGGTACTTGGCAAAAAACGCGGCGGTGAAGAAGGCGTAAATCGAGATCTTGGCCGAACAGCTCATGTAGGGCGTCAGCAGGATGGTCATCTTGCGGTCGCGGTCGGAGGATACCGTGCGGGTGGCCATGATGGCCGGCACCGAGCAGCCAAAGCCAATCAGCATGGGCACGATGCTGCGGCCCGACAGGCCGATCTTGCGCAGAGGCTTGTCCATCACAAAGGCCACACGCGCCATATAGCCCGTATCCTCCAGAATGGACAGGAAGAAAAACAGCGTTACGATGATGGGCAGGAAGGACAGCACGCTGCCCACGCCCGCGAAAATGCCGTCGATAATCAGGCTGTGCACCACGGGGTTAATGCCATAAGCGGTCAGCCCCTTGTCAATCAGGCCGGTCAGCGCATCGATGCCCAGCCCCAAATAATCGGACAGACGCTGGCCGATGACGTCGAAGGTAAGATAAAAGGTCAGCAGCATCACGCCCAGGAAGGCGGGAATGGCAGTATAGCGACCCGTAAGAATCCTGTCGATGCGCATGGAGCGTGCATGCTCCTTGCTTTCATGGCATTTTACCACGGAGGCAGCCACCACACCCTCAATGAAGGTATAGCGCATATCGGCCAGGGCGGCGTTGCGATCCAATCCCGTTTCGTTTTCCATCTGCACGATGCAGTGCTCCAGCAGCTCCTGCTCGTTCTGATCCAGCTTCAATTCCTGTGCCAGGTTGTCGCCGCCCTCAATCAGCTTGGCTGCGCAGAAGCGCGGGGGAATGCCCAGCTTTTCGGCATGATCGTAAATCAGGTGAACCACCGCGTGGATGCAGCGGTGCACGGCTGATTCCTCGGCGCAGAAGTCCGTCACCTTGGGCAGCACCTTGCCGTGCGCGGTGGCGATGGCCTGATCCACCAGCTCCGATACACCCTCGCCGTTGGCGGCGGAAATGGGAATCACCGGAATGCCCAGCGCCTGGCTCATCTTCTGCACGTCGATGGTGCCGCCGTTGGCGCGCACCTCGTCCATCATGTTCAGTGCCAGCACCATGGGCACCTGCAATTCCAGCAGCTGCAGCGTCAGGTACAGGTTGCGCTCGATGTTGGTGGCGTCCACAATGTTGATGATGCCGTCGGGCTTTTGATTGATGATGAAATCGCGCGAGACGATTTCCTCCTGCGTATAGGGACGCAGGGAATAAATGCCGGGCAGATCGACTACCGAGCAGCCACGCTCCCCGCGAATCTCGCCCATTTTTTGATCGACCGTTACGCCGGGAAAATTGCCTACATGCTGGTTAGAACCGGTTAAAGCGTTAAAAAGCGTGGTTTTGCCGCAGTTTTGATTACCTACAAGGGCAAATATCATGATTTGACGGCCTCCACTTCAATTTTGCGGGCTTCCTCTACGCGCAGCGTCAGTTCGTATCCGCGCACCTGAATTTCAATCGGGTCGCCCATGGGGGCCACCTTTTGCAGCGTTACGCGCGTGTGGGGGATCAAGCCCATATCCAGCAGACGGCAGCGCAGCGCGCCGTTTCCGCCCACCGCGGAGATGATTGCCGAGGAGCCAACCTTTAGCTGATCCAGTGTCATTGCCATCCTCCTGTTAGTTAGCTATCGCTAACAATGTAAAATAGCACAAGCACAGGCGTTCGTCAATAGGCTGCAAAAAAATATTTTATCCGGCACGGCGAAGGACAAAATAAGTGCATAAATACACAGAAACTCAAGCTGAAATTGAATTGTTGGGGCAAAACTCAACGCCAGCTGCGTTCACAAGGAGGAAAATATCTGCTATACTCATATTAGAAAAAAGGGGGGTGCCTGGCATGAGCATTGGAAGCAATCTGATTGCGGCCCGCAAGGCAAAGGGCTTTACGCAGGAGCAGCTGGCTGAGCGGCTGGGGGTATCTTTTCAGGCGGTGAGCGCCTGGGAAAGGGATGCGTATTTGCCGGAGGCGGGAAAGCTTGCGGCGCTTGCTTCAGCGCTGAATATATCGGCAGACCTTCTGCTGCGCGGGGAACGGCGCGATTGGAAGCTGGAAAACCCTAACTTTGACCCGGATCATATGTATACCTGGCTGAAGGCTAAAGCGCACAGCCTTGGCCTGACACAAACGCTGAAAGCGCTGCCGCTGATGAAGGAAATGCATAACGGACAGATGCGAAAGAGCATGGTCGCAGCGGTGCCTTATCGGGCGCATCCCTTGACGCTGGCCTGCCATGCTCTTGCAATGGGCATCGTTGAGGATGACGTGGTATCCGGCCTGCTCCTGCATGACGTTCTGGAGGATACGTGCGCAGCGGAAAAGGATCTGCCGGTCTGCGAGCGCGTCCGAAAGGCTGTGCGCTTGGTATCCTATAACACCTATGCGGGCAGAAAGGCGGAAATCAAGCCGATATATTTTGCGAATATCGCGCAGGATCCGCTTGCTGCGCTGATCAAATGCATCGACCGCTGCAACAACCTGTCCTGCATGCCGGACGGCTTCTCACGGGAAAAACAGGCGCGCTATGTAATCGATACGGAGCGATATGTCATGCCTCTGCTGGAGGTTGTCAAATCCATTCCGCAATGGAACAACGCAGCCTGGCTGCTGCGGTATCAGCTTAGAACCATGCTCGAAAGCTATAAGCGGCTGCTGTAATGGCGAAGGCAGCCTGCCGTGCCCGCACGCAGAAAGGATGGCGTATAGTTCGCATATATCTGCGGACGCATGAGACAGGGCAGCCGTCAGTGCGTTTTTCATTTCAGCTTCGCTTTTCTGCGCCGAAAAAAACCGCGACGCGTTGCTTCATGCCTGAATAAGACTTTATACATAAAAATGCGCCGCAGAAGCCTGCGGCGCAGCATAAGCGCTGGGGGATATGCGGTTATTCCTGTACCTTGATATCGGCGCCGGCGGCGTTTTTGCGGACGCTTTCAATGCCGTTCATGCAGCCGGCCTTGGCGGCATAGCCCTCGGACACGGCAATGATCTGACCGTTGGTGGCCTTCAGGCGGAAGCGGTATTCGCCGCCCTTGTCCACATATACCTCAAATTTGGGGCAGGATACTTTGATAACCGGTTCCTCGGTCATATCCTGCAGATTGGCAATGGGCGCGTTGCGGCGCACGCTGGCAATGCCCTTGCGGCAGGAAGGCTCGGACTTGTATACCTCACTGGTGGCGATCACTTCATGATTGCCCGCGACCAGATCGAATTTTACGCCGGTGGCAGTCTTTTTGAATACGAAATAACCCATGAAAAACGCACCTTTCACAGTAGATTTGTTGATTTAATTATAAGTCACGGCGCGGGCCTTGTCAAGACAAGGAAAGGCAAAACCTCCGGCTATACGGGCGATTTTGCGCTTTTGTGCAAAAACAATCATAGTCCGCCCAGGATCAGCCCCAGCCCGGCGGAGAGCAGGATGGTCTTGGACACGCTCCATTTGCCAAAGTACAGTACGGCGAAGGAGGCAAGGCCGATCAGGATTGCTTGCCAGGATACGCCAAAAAGGGAGCCTGCGTAGTTGGTCAGGGAGAGCTGGATAATCACGGCGGCGATCATGCCGATGCACACCGGGCGGATACCGTACAGGGCGTTTTGCAGCAGGCGGCTTTCCTTGAATTTGTTCAGAAATACTGCCGCCAGCATGCACAGCGTCAGCGTCGGGGCCAGCACGCCCAGGCTTGCGCACAGCGCGCCGGGAATGCCCGCCACCCGCGCGCCGGCAAAGGTGGCGCAGGTGATGCCCAGGGGGCCGGGGGTCATTTCGGCAATGGCCACGATATCGCTGACCTCCGTGGCTGTCATCCAGCCGTGGCTGAGCATTTCGGCGTTAATCAGGGGAATCATGGACATGCCGCCGAAGCTTGTAAAGCCGATCAGCAGGAAGGAAACGAACAGCTCAATGTAGATCATGGCGTGTTTTCACCTCCATGGCAAGCAGACCCGCCGCCGCGCCCAGCACGACGATAAGGATGTTGCTCAGTCCCGTAAACAGCGACAGTGCCGCCGCGCCCAGAGCCACCAGCCAGCAGAGCCAATCCTTCAGCGCGCTCTTGGTCAGTTTCAGCAGCGCGCACAGGATGATGGGCACCACCGCCGCGCGCACGCCCATCATGGCCCGCGCGATATACAGATTATCGTGCACCAGATTGTATACAAAGGTAACGCCATACATAATCACGATGGGCGGCAGGCAGATGCCCGCCAGCGCGGCCAGCGCGCCGCCAAAGCCCGCCGCGTGATAGCCGAACAGCACGCTGGCGTTGCTGATCATCAGCCCCGGCACGCTGCGGCCCACTGAGGTGAAATCCAGCAGTTCTTCATCCGTGATCCAATGCTTGTCTTCTACATATTCCTTTTGAATCTGCGACACAATGCTCCAGCCGCCGCCGAAGGTGAAGCAGCCGAATTTGAGAAACGTAAGGAAGATGCTCAGCACCCGGCCCTTTTCGGCCTTTTTCCGCATGGGGAATCCCTTCTTCCGCATAGAATGTTTATTTTGCAAAGCGCCTTGCCAGCGGCGCGGGTTTTTGCTAAGATAATCGCATACAGCTGATTAAAGGGGCGAAACGATATGCGCAGATTTGCGATGGGCGATGTGAGTGTGGCCGATATGGCTGCGGCGCGCGAGGCGCGGGCGATGCGCCAGCAGCGGCTGCTGATGCAGCGGGGCGCGCTGGTGTGCCTGACGATGAACATTCCCGGCCCGCATAAAACCTCGCCGCTGATCGCCATTGCATTTGAAGAGGGCAAGCGGCTGATTGCCCAGACCTTGCCGGGCGCAGCCCTGGCGCATGAGCTCCGGGACAAGACGGGCTTTGAAGCCTATTATCAGGCGGCGGACGATCCACTAACTGTCAAGCGCGCGCTGTGCACGGTGGAGGATACCACGCCGCTCGGACGGCTGTTTGATATCGATGTGCTCACCCCGGCGGGGGATAAGGTATCCCGCGAGGCGCTGGGGCTGCCGCCCCGGCAGTGCTTTCTATGCGGGAATCCTGCCTTTGTCTGCGCCCGCAGCCGCGCGCATTCCGTGCAGGCGATGACGGCTGAAATTGATCGCCGCATCCTGGCCCTTTATCGGGAGCGGACGATTGCGCATCTGAGCCGTGCCGCGGTGGAGGCGCTGGAGCAGGAGGCTCGCACTACGCCCAAGCCTGGGCTGGTGGACGCGCGCAATTGCGGTTCGCATCCCGACATGAGCCTGCCGCTGCTGCTGCGCAGCGCGCATGCGCTGGCGGGCTACTTTGCGCAGTGCGCGGCCCTGGGCTTTGACTGTGCAGAAGAGGAGCTGTTCCCGGCCTTGCAGACGGCTGGCATGCAGGCTGAGGCGGATATGCTGGCCGCCACCGGCGGGGTGAATACGCACAAGGGAGCGGTATTCTCGCTGGGTGTGCTGTGCGCTGCGGCGGCGCAATGCGCAGCGCGCTTTGAGAATACGCCGCAGGCTGTCTGCCGCGCGGCGGGGGAAAGGATTCGCCCGGCGGTGGAAGCGCACTTTGCCGGACTGACGGCTGCGCATTCCTTTGGCGAGCGGCTGTACCTGCAGGCAGGCATTCGCGGCATTCGCGGCGAAGCGGCGGAGGGCTTCCCATCCATTATGGCTGTCTGGCCGGATTTTGTGCGGGAAGCGACGCAGCTTTCGCAGCAAGAAGCGGGCGTTCGCGCGGTGATCCGCTTACTGTCGCGCATGCAGGACACCACGCTTTTGAAGCGCGGGGGACAGGCAGGGCAGGCGTTTGCCCAGGCGCAGGCGCGGCGCATTGAGGCGGCGGGCTTTCCGGAGGCGGAGATCGAAGCGCTGGACGAGGCCATGATTGCACGCAATCTAACCTGCGGTGGCTGCGCCGACCTGCTGGCGTGCCTGTACTTTCTTTATGCTACAGCTTCGAGCGAACAATGGCAAGAAAATCTCCCATAAATCGCGCGAAATACAGCTCCTTCCGGTAGCACAGATACAGATGCCGCTCGTATTCCATGCCCTTGATGGGGTAGCAGCGCACGCGGGCGCGCACCTCGGGCGACTGGGCGATATACACATAGGGGCATAGCATCACCGCCCGGGCGTTGGCCGCCACACGCTTGGCCAGCTCCAGCGAGTTGCTTTCCAGCAGCACCTTGGGCGTGAAGCCGCGCAGCTGGAACAGATGCTCCTGGATGGAGCGCACGCTGTGCCCGTGGCGCAGCATAACGAAGGCTTCGTTTTCGGCCTCGGCGATATCGATGGTGGTGCCGTCGGGCAGGCGCTGGGCGATATTGGTGTTCTGATCGGCCATCAGCACGATTTCCTCATTTTCCAGCAGCTCGTAGTGCAGCTCTCTGCGCTTGGGGCTGGTGGTAATCAGCGCCAGGTCGCACACGCCCTCGATCAGCAGCTGCTCCAGCACGTCGCTGCCGTGCTCGTGCAATTCTATGCGCACATACGGATACTTTTGCGTAAACTCGGGAATGACCAGCGGCAATAGCTGCATCCCGCGCTGTACAGAGAATCCCAGCCGCATACGGCCGTGGGATTCTTTTTTGATTTCTTCAATTTCGTTGAGCAGGTTGGTATCGATGCTCATCACCTCGCGCGCGGCCTTTACATACATCTGCCCCGCGTAGGTGAGCGACAGCGGCGCGGTATCGCGGTTGAAGATGGGCATGCCAAGCTGCTCCTCAGCCTGGCGGATGGTTTGGCTTAGCGATGGCTGGGAGATGTAAAGCTGCTTGGCCGCCTCGGTCATACTGCCCGTGCGCAGTACCGTCAGGACGTATTGCGCGTGCTTGAGGTTCACGGAGAAGGTCACTTCCTGTCTATAAATGTCAAGTTATGACTGCTATAAAAAATAATGTAATTGACTTATAAGCACCGACAGTTTATCATACTATTGCAATGAATGCAAGATGTGGGCGAAAAAATATAATTTTCGCACATGCTTTGTATTTGTGTCCGTTTCGATCCCCATCTTACTCAATTACCTTTAAGGGAGGAAAACATCATGAAGAAGCTGCTTTGCCTGGTACTGGCGCTCACCATGCTGATGAGCCTGGCACTGATCTCCCCCGCCGCCGCGGAGGACTGGAAGTTCGAACGCAAGATCGAAATCGTCTGCCCCTGGGGCCTGGGCGGCGGAGCGGACTCCACCATTCGCCCCATGGCGACCCTGCTGCAGCAGAAGCTGGGCGTGCCCGTTGAGGTGCGCAACGAAACCGGCGCCGGCGGCGTAACGGGCATCGAGTACACCTACAAGCAGCCCGCCGACGGCTACACCTTCATGCTGGGCACCCAGTCCCTGTTCATCCAGGATATGCTGGGCAACACCTCCATGAATTTCAAAACCGAAATGGAATGCGTGGACGTGCTGGTGCACTCCATCAACATGCTGGTCGGCTCCAAGAAGCAGCTGGACAAGTACGGCATCCATAACTTCACCGAGCTGAAGGAATACGCCGCGGCGCATCCCTACGAGGTATCCGTGGGAATGCTGACTGCCACGGGCGTGGACGGCATGTGCTTTGAAATCGCCACCGAGGGCCTGAGCCTGAACATGGTGCAGTACGGCGGCGGCGCCGAGGTCAACGCGGACCTGGCCGGCGGCCACTGCGACCTGGCTGTGGGCGGCTACGACGATATGAGCGGCCTGATCGAGTCCGGCGATATCGTGCCCCTGCTGGTGTTCTGCGAGCATCGCCTGTCCATCTTCCCCGACTGCGAGTGCACCGCTGAGGTGGGCATCGATTCCTTTGCCGGTCCCTGGCGCGGCATCTTTGCCAAGAAGGGCACCCCGCAGGGCGCCATCGACGCGCTGGTTGCCGCCATCGAAGAGTGCCGCAAGGACGCCAGCTGGCAGGAGTTCCTGCACAATGCCGCCTATGACGAGCGCACTGTGCCCGCCCCCGGCGAAGAGCTGAAGGCCTTTGTCCAGAAGGAATACAAGGATCTGCACGACTACATGGTAGAGCAGGAAACCCTGGAAAAGGATTACGAAGATCTGAAGTAATCGCCTGACCATGACGCAATGGGGGAAGGGGAGAGCGTCTCTCCTTCCCCTTCATTAAAGGTGCTGTAAGGAGTTGAGAATCCTTTGTTTGAACTTTTTGCCAATATCCTCCTGCTGGTGTTCATGGTGTTCACTTTCTTCACCCATGTGCTGGAGGCCAAGATTCCCAAGAGCTACACAAAGAATCCCTACAACCTGATGCCCGACGTGTGGCCCAAGGTGATTATTGCTCTGATCGTGATCTGCCTGACGATCAACATCATCAAGATCATTCGTAAGAACAAGGGCAATCCTGAGTTTACCCTGAAGGCCTTCTGGAAAAACAGCCTCAATTTCTTCAAGAGCAAGATGTTCCTGGGCATGCTGATCCTTGCCGGCGCATCGTTTGTGATTGAAACGCTGGGCTTTGTCGTCACCACCTTCCTGATCCTGTTCCTGTACGGCCTGCTGCTGGGCGAAAAGAAGATCTGGCGCCTGGCGATCGTATCCGTGGTACTGGCGCTGCTGCTGCACATCATCTTCAGCGGCCTGCTGGACGTCACCCTGCCGCGCGGTACCGTGCCGTTCCTGCGCAATTTCGCGCTGTGGCTTGAAAACTTGCTTTAAGGGAGGTGTGCATACACAATGAGTTTTGGTGAAATGTTTCTGTCCGGCCTGAGCGCCGTATTCAGTGGCGGCCACTTCCTGATGGTACTGCTGGCCATTGTGCTGGGCACGATCTTCGGCGCCCTGCCCGGCGTCAGCGCGACCATGGCTGTGGCCCTGGGACTTACCTTTACCTACACCATGTCGCCCGTGCCCGCCATCGTGTTCCTGGTAGCAATCTATTGCTCCTCCATCACCGGCGGCTCCATTACGGCCATTCTGTTCAAGATTCCCGGTGTTCCCTCCTCTGCGCCGACCACCTTTGACGGCTATCCCATGGCCAAGGAGGGCAAGGCAGGCAAGGCGCTGGGCGTGGCGCTGTTCTGCTCCGCCATCGGCGGCCTGTTCTCCGCCATCGTCATGTTCGCCATGAGCAGCCCGCTGTCCAAGGCGGCGCTGGCCTTCGGCCAGGGCGACTTGTTCGCAATCACCTTCCTGGGGCTGTCCATTCTGACGGTGCTGGATATGGATCATATCCTTACCACCATCATCTCCGGTCTGCTGGGTCTGCTTCTGGCCTGTATCGGTCAGGATCCGATGGCGGGCGTTGCGCGTCTGACCTTCGGCAACTCGCAGCTGCTGGCCGGTATTGAAATGATCCCCGTGCTGATCGGCTTGTTCGCCGTCACCGAGGTGCTCAAGCAGACCAACGCCAAGAAGCGCCTGTCCGCCGAGGACGGCGTGGCCGGCACCAAGGGACGCGTAAACACCAAAATGCCCTCCCTCAGGGAAATGTGGAGCATCAAGTGGGTTATGCTGCGTTGCAGCATCGTGGGCATCCTGCCCGGCGCAGGTGCGACCATTGCCTCCTTCATGTGCTACGCCATGGAGAACAAGCTCTCCAAGTATCCTGAAAAGTTCGGCACCGGCATCATCGACGGCATTGCCGCTTCCGAAACCGCCAACAACGCCGCCACCGGCGGCGCGATGGTTCCCCTGCTGACGCTGGGCATCCCCGGCGGCAACGCCGCGGCGGTTATGATGTCCGCGCTGGCGCTCAAGGGCGTGCAGATGGGTCCCCTTCTGCTGACCAAGCAGCCTGAGTTCCTGTCCGCCACCTTCATTACCATGATTATCACCAACATCCTCATGGTTGTCGTGGCCATGGGCATCGCCAAGGTCTTTGCGCAGATTCTGGCCATTCCCTACAGCTACCTGGGCCCCATCATCCTGATGCTGGCCACCATCGGCTCTTACTCCGAGGGCGGCTTCGTAGGTGTGCAGGTCATGGTTCTGGCCGGTGTGCTCGGCGTAGTGGTCAAGTATATGCACTTAAACAGCGCGGCCATCGTGCTGGGGCTGGTGCTTGGCGGCATGTGCGAGGAGCACTTCAGTCGAGCATATCTGATGAACCGGGCCAATGTAGGCAAGGCGCTGTTTGGCACCCCCATTGCGGCGGTGGTCATGACCGCCTGCATCCTGATGCTGCTCAGCCCCCTGTATATGCCCTGGATCAAGAAGCTGATCAGCCGCAAGAAGGCCTAATTTCAACAACTGTCCATGCGGGGCGCTGCGAGCATGCCTGTTTATGCCGGCTGCCCGCAGCGCTCCCTTCTTCCGTAATCCGTATTTGCTGTATAATAAAGCGCCTGTCGGCGCTGCAAACCACATTTGGAGGCTGTTATGACCATTGAAAAAAGCGCCGTTGCCGGCACCCTTGAAAGCAGCGACGCGCAGATTACCGTGGAGCCTGCTCAGGACGGCATCCAGCTGGAGATTTCGTCCAGCGTGATGAATCAGTATGGCCGCCAGATCAAAGCGACTGTGCTGGATACGCTGGAGCGGCTGGAGGTTACGTCCGGCCGCGTTACCGTGGTGGATAAGGGCGCGCTGGACTGCACCCTCAAGGCCCGCGTGGAGTGCGCAGTGTTCCGCGCCTGCGGCCAGAGCGAAAAGAATATTCCCTGGGGAGGTGCGGTGAAATGATTCCTCGTCCCACTCCCGAACGCTTCCGGCTGCGCCGCACCATGATGTTTATGAACGCCCAAAAGCCCGGCCTGATTAAGGATGCGTACATCTACGGCGTGGATTCCATCATGCTGGATCTGGAGGACGCTGTGGCCGAAAACCAGAAGGACGCGGCCCGCTTCAGCCTGTATCATGCCCTGAAAACCATCGATTACGGCGATACCGAAGTGATCGTGCGCATCAACGGCCTGGATACCCCGCATTGGCAGGAGGACATCCGCGTGTGCGTGGCGGGCGGGGCGGACGGCATCCGCATCGCCAAGTGCGAAAGCGCGCAGGATGTAAAAATCGTAGAAGAGCATGTGGAAAAGGCCGAGCGCGAGTTTGGCGTGGAGGTAGGCCGCACGCTGCTGATGGCTGCGCTGGAAAGCCCCAAGGGTATTATGAACGCCTATGAAATCTGCGCCGCCAGCGACCGCATGTTCGGCGTAGCCATTTCGGGCGGCGATTTCCGCAAATGCATGCAGACCAAGCCTACGGCGGACGGCATCGACATGCTGTTTGCACGCGGGCAGATGCTGCTGGCCGCGCGCGCGGCTGGCGTGCAGTGCTTTGACACTGTGTTTACCGATCTGGACGATATGGAGGGCTTCATCAATGAGGTTCGCCAGAACAAGGCCATGGGCTTTGACGGCAAGAGCCTGATCAATCCCAAGCAGATCCGTCCGGTGCACGAGATTTTCGCCCCCACCGAAAAAGAGGTGGCGCAGGCGGAAGCCTGGGTCAGCGCCTTCCGCGAGGCACAGGCGCGGGGCGTGGGCGTGTTCACGGTAAACGGCAAAATGGTGGACGCGGCCTTTATTCCCGGGGCTGAGCGCACGCTGCGCCTGGCCAAGGCCTGCGGCATGTATGAGGGGGATTTGGTATGAAAAACGCTGTTGGACGGGATATTCCCGAATACCTGTTTGCGGGCGGCCGCGAGGTTTATCAGGGAAAAAACTATATGGACGGCCGGTATATGCAGAAGGTCGCGCCGCGTACCCGCCGCTATGAAAAGCCGCAGGAGAGCAAGATTGTCGCCACCCTGGCCGACGCGCTGCGCCAGTGCGGGGCAAAAAGCGGCATGACATTCTCCTTCCATCATCATCTGCGCAACGGCGATTACGTGGTCAATATGGTCATGAAGGCCGCCATTGACGAATTGGGGCTGGATAACCTGACCATTGCCGCCACTTCCCTGGGCGAGGCGCATGATCCCGTGGCCGAGTATATCGAGCAGGGCAAGATCGTGGGCATCCAGACCAGCGGTATCCGCGGACGCATCGGCGAGGTTGTTTCGGCGGGCAAGCTCAAAACCCCTGCTATTATCCGCAGCCATGGCGGCCGTCCCCGCGCCATTGAGATGGGTGAGGTGCACATCGATATCGCCTTTATTGCCGCACCCACCAGCGACTGCGTGGGCAACTGCCGCGGCATCGGCGGCAAGAGCAACTGCGGCTCCATGGGCTATGCCATGATGGACGCTAAGTGCGCCGATCATGTGGTGGTTGTGACCGACTGCCTGGTGGATTTTCCCAACATGCCTGCTTCTATCGAGGCCATTGATGTGGACGCGGTGGTGAAGGTGGAGTCCATCGGTAATCCCAAGAAGATTGCCAGCGCAGCGGCGCGCATCAGCCAGAATCCCCGCGATCTGATGATGGCCGAAAACGTGGCGCGTATCATTGCTTCCACCCCCTACTTTAAGGAGGGCTTTTCCTTCCAGACCGGCGTTGGCGGCCCCTCGCTGGCGGCTAACCTGTTCCTGGAAAAGGTGATGGACGAACGCGGCATCAAGATGGGCTGGTCCATCGGCGGCATCTGCGGCCCCATGGTGGAGCTGCTTAAAAAGGGCAAGGTGGGCAAGATCATCGACGTGCAGGATTTTGACCTGGACGCGGTGAATAGTATCAACCAGACCCCCAACCACTTTGAAATGAGCGCCAGCCAGTATGCCAACCCTGCCAACAAGGGCGCGATGGTCAATAAGCTGGACTTTGTGGTGCTGGCTGCGCTGGAAATCGACACGGGCTTTAACGTGAACGTGCTGACGGGCTCGGACGGCGTGCTGCGTGGCGCGCCCGGCGGACACCCCGATGCGGCGGCAGGCAGCAAGTGCTGCATTATCGTAACGCCCTTGGTGCGCGGGCGCATGGCTACTGTGTGCGAGCATGTGGTCACGGTTACTACGCCCGGCGACTGCGTTGACGTGCTGGTAACGGATTACGGCATCGCCGTCAATCCCCAGCGCCCCGATCTGATTGAATGCCTGGACGCGGCGGGCATTCCGCATGTGCCCATTGAAGCCTTGCAGAAAAAGGCCTATAGCCTGGTCGGTACTCCGGATGATCTGGAGTGGGAGGATCAGGTGGTGGCTGTGCTGGAGGCGCGCGACGGCACCATTCTGGATGTTGTGCGCAAGATCAAGCCGTTGAAACTCTGATCTGACTTTATCTTAATCTCTTATGGAAGGAGCGTCCGCTGTGTCCTATACCGTCGCTTCCGTTACCACCCGGCGCGGTCTGGCCGCGGTGGACGCCCTTCTTTCCCGCTGCGGGCTGCGCCGCGATCCGCTGGCGGATTATACCTGCGGCGTGTATGATCAGGAGGATGTGCTCTGCGCCACAGGCAGCTGCTGCGGCGCGACCCTTCGCTGTCTGGCGGTAGATGACGCCTGCCGCGGCGAAGGGCTGATGAACCTGGTGGTTTCGCACCTGTGCGAGGTGCAGGCAGCGCGCGGCAACACGCGCCTCTTTTTGTATACAAAGCCCCAGTCTGCGGGCTTTTTTGAGGATCTGGGCTTTTATGAGGTTGCCCGCACGGATGAAGTCGCCTTTCTGGAAAACCGAAAAACGGGCTTTGCGGACTGGCTGTCCCAGCTTCATAGGGCTGACGTACCCCGGGAGCAGACGGCCTGCGTGGTGATGAACGCCAATCCCTTCACGCGCGGACATCGCTATCTGTTGGAAACAGCCTGCGCGAATGCCCAGGCTGTGCACGTGTTTGTGCTCAGCGAGGAATACGGTCCCATTTCCGCCGCCGTGCGAAAACGGCTGGTGGCGCTGGGCACGGCCGACCTGCCCAAGGTGATCCTGCATGACAGCGGGCCTTATATCGTGTCCGCCGCAACCTTTCCCAGCTACTTCCTCAAGCAGGATCAGCAGGCTTCGCAGGTGCATGCGCAGCTCGATCTGGCGGTGTTTGAGCGCATTGCCAGGCAGCTGAATATCGGCGCGCGCTATGTGGGGGAGGAACCCTTCAGCCAGGTGACGGCGCTGTACAACCGCACCATGGCCGAAATGCTGCCCGGGAGCGGCGTGGAATTTCACGAGGTGCCCCGCCTGCGGCTGGATGGCCGCGTCATCAGCGCCAGCAGCGTTCGGCAGGCGCTGCATGACGGCGATATGGCCGCCGCCCGCGCCATGCTGTGCGACAGCGTGTGGCAGTATTTGACCGGTCCGGAGGGGCAGGCCACGCTGGATGCGATCCGCCGCACGAATGATCTGATCCATCACTGAACGACATACGGGAGGTTTGCCATGATTCGCCTATCTCAAGCCGGCGTTTATCTGATTGACGGAAAACAGCTTGTATCCGATCCCGCGCAGGCGGTGCAGCTAGCGGGCCGCCCCGTGTCGCAGGCGGAGGCTGTCCGGGGCACGATGGCCTACGGCATCCTGCAGGCGCATAATCACAGCGGCGACATGCAGCAGCTGCGCCTGCGCTTTGATAGCCTGACCAGCCATGATATCACCTATGTGGGCATCATCCAGACTGCCCGCGCCAGCGGGATGACGCGCTTTCCTATGCCCTATGTGCTGACCAACTGCCATAACAGCCTGTGCGCTGTGGGCGGCACCATCAATCAGGATGACCACGTGTTCGCCCTGTCCGCCGCGCGCAAGTACGGCGGTGTGTATGTGCCGCCCAACCTGGCGGTTATTCACAGCTTTAACCGCGAGATGATGGCTGGCTGCGGCAGGATGATCCTGGGCAGCGATTCGCACACCCGCTATGGCGCGCTGGGCACGCTGGCCGTGGGCGAGGGCGGGGGAGAGTTGGCCAAGCAGCTGGTGGGGCGTACCTATGATATCGCCTGTCCGCAGGTGGTGTGCGTGTATCTGCACGGCGCGCCGCGACCGGGCGTCGGCCCGCAGGATGTGGCGCTGGCCATTTGCGGAGCGGTGTACGCCTGCGGCTATGTGAAAAACCGGGTGATGGAGTTTGTCGGCCCTGGCGTTGCCAGCCTGCCGATGGATTTTCGCAACGGTATGGACGTGATGACCACGGAAACAACCTGCTGGTCTTCCATCTGGATCACGGACGAGCGCACGCGCGAATACCTGGCTCTGCATGGCCGCGAGGGCGATTATAAGCCCCTTGCGCCCGCGCCCATCGCCTATTATGATGGCTGCGTGGAGGTCGACCTATCGAAGGTTGAAAGCATGATCGCGCTGCCGATGCATCCCAGCCACGCCATGCCTATCCGCGAGTTGTTGGCCAATCCGGCCGAAATTTTGCGCGATTGCCAGGAGCGCGTGAACGCCCAGATCAGCGGCGCGAAGATCGATCTGGTCAGCAAGGTGCACGACGGCGGCGTGTGGGTGGAGCAGGCGGTAATCGCCGGCTGCTCGGGCGGCATCTTTGATAACCTGTGTGCCGCGGCGGATATCCTGCGCGGCGGTTCCATCGGCAACGGCGCGTTCAGCCTCAGCGTGTATCCGGACAGCATGCCTTCCTATCAACAATTGATGCGCAACGGCGTGCTGGGCGATCTGACCGCCGCCGGCGCCATCGTGCGCGAGTGCTTCTGCGGCCCGTGCTTCGGCGCGGGCGATACGCCCGCCAACGGCGAATTGTCCATCCGCCATACCACGCGCAATTTCCCCAACCGCGAGGGCTCCAAGCCTGGCGAAAGGCAGCTGAGCTGCGTGGCGCTGATGGACGCGCGCTCCATCGCGGCGACTGCACGCAACGGCGGCCGCCTGACCCCGGCGGTTGATCTGGACGTTGCGTACCGCGAGCATCCCGCCGCCTTTGACCGGGCGGTGTATGATAAGCGCGTGTTCTTTGGCTTCGGCCAGGCCGAGCCGGAAACCAAGCTCGTTTTCGGCCCGAATATCCGCGACTGGCCGCAGCTGCCCGCCCTGAGCGAGGACGCTCTGATGCGGGTATGCAGCTATATTACCGATCCTGTCACCACCACGGACGAGCTGATCCCCTCGGGCGATACTTCATCCTACCGCTCCAATCCCGAGCGGCTGAGCGAGTTTGCCCTCTCCCGCAAGGATCCGGGTTATGTGGGGCGCGCCAAGGCCGTGCGCGCGCAGGAGCAGCAGCGCGCTGCGGGGCAGATCGACGCTGAGATCGCCCGCGTGTATGCAGCCCTGCGTCCCTATGCTCAGCCCAATCCGCAGGCGGTCAATATCGGCTCGGTTATCTTTGCCAACAAGCCCGGCGACGGCTCCGCCCGCGAGCAGGCGGCCAGCTGCCAGCGCGTGCTGGGCGGCTGCGCCAATCTGGCACGCGAATATGCCACCAAGCGTTACCGCTCCAACTGCATCAACTGGGGCATGCCGCCTCTGCTGACGGATGATCCCGCGGCCTTTGCCCTGGGCGACTGGATATTCATTCCAGGCCTGCGCAGCGCCGTGCTGGCGGGCATGCCGGAGTTTCCCGCCTATGTAATCAAGCCTGACGGCGGCGTGGCGCGCATTACCCTGCGGCTGGACGCGCTGACGCGGGAGGAACGCCAGATCATTGCCGACGGCTGCCTGATCAACCACTATAAAAACCATCGGGAGGAAGAAATATGCTGAGCCCATCCGAAGCCTTTCAAATTGCCGTGCCGCGCCGTCCCGCCGTGCTGTGCCTGAAGCGCGGCGAGGAGACGCAGCTGATCGCCGTCAGTTGGTTTACCTGGCTGAACATGCGCCGTCAGCCCATGATTTCCTATGCCATGGAGCGCAGCGCCGCCCTGGGGCTGGATTTGCAGGAGAATGACGAATTGTATCTGGCTTTTCCGGAGCCTCGGGCGGTGGAGGGCTTTAAGGCCGGTCTGCATGCCCGCCCCGCTCCGGAAGGGCAGGAGGACGAAATCGATTTGCGCGTGACCAATCAATACGGACTGCCGGTCATTCTTCCTGCGGGCACTGAGATTGTACTGCGCTGCACCTTGGCCCGCGCCTATAACTATCCGTTCAAAGAAGTGCGCATTTTCAACTGCAATTTTGAGGATGCACAGCGCATCGGCAAACGGAAAAAGTAAAGCCGCGCTTCCCCGGCGGAGAGAGCCCAACGCTTTCTCCGCCTTTTTGTGTGGGCGGTTGCCACGCGCTGGGTAAGTTTTACATTTGATCAATGGATTTTGGAATACAGTCAGTGTATAATGAAAATGCTCGATTTGCCTTGAGTAAAACATCGAATTAAGGTGGTGCAAACGATGAAGAAAAGAATTGTTTTTCTCTTTGGCTTGCTTTTGGTATTGATTTGCCTAAGCACCGCTGTTGCTGAAGACGCAGTCACCCCAGCCGATCAGCCGTTTCAAAATGAAGCGATTGAACAAGCACACCTGATTGCTCAGGCCAAGCTGAAAAAAGATTATGTATATGATCCTCGGCTGTTCACCTGCATACTAAAGGCCGAAACAGACGAAGCCTTTGAGTTTACTTTCAATTGGGTGTATTCCACCGTTGCTATTTATACCGTATCTGTTCCGGCAGACTTGGATGAGAATCATATTGAAGTAATCTATAATACAGACTATTTTATAGAATCTTACTACACCGAACTATGCGCTTGCTTCTGCCCACAAGGCGGACTCTTTGGAGACTGGACGATTGAGCAAAAGGCGTGGCTGTCATCCATAATTGACGCACATTGGGAACTGGAAGTGTTCAGGACTTATTCTATGAATCCAGAATATGTGCCCTTCAAAGGTTGGTTCTTCAGGCGTCTTATGGAACGAGAGCGCTGTGGGCTTCCCGATGAAAACAGCATTTCAAAAGAAGCTGCCTTGTCTATCACAATTCAATATGCCCAACAGGATAAAACGCTATCTTCGCTCAAACCATGGGAAAAGGTTCAAACGTATTATTTAATAAACGATCCAAATAAACCAGTATGGTGTATTCGAATTTGGAAGAATATGAATGCTTATAACGTAATAATTGATGCTTATACTGGAGAAGTACAAGAAGTTTCGAAGATGGATCTTTGACTCATTTCTGAGGTTTGTTAAGCTGTAGAAATTGCCTTGCTAATGGAACGGAGATTTACATTTGCTAAGTGGATTTTGTGGTGGTATTAGTAAACGTTGAATCGGTATTATGAAATGATGACGAAGAAAGGAAAAGCAAAAAATGAAGAAATTTCTATGCCTTTTAACCACAATGCTTCTGGTCTTGACAAGCGCGTCGAGCGCCTTTGCCAACCCGCTTTTTGATAAGCACTGGAATCAAGGCGAATATGTGATTGAACTTACGGATGAAGAAATCGAAAAATATGAAAAGATATTCCGGACGGCATTGGAAAAGTCGGAAGGAACAACAACAAAAGCAGTTTTTGATGCCTCTTCTTATGAAAAGGATTACCAATACTACTTAGAACATGGGCCTTTTCAAACGAGAAAGTTTGATGATATTGGAGAGCTTTTGGGTATTTGCGGACTTCCAGACGATCAGTCTATTTCACAGCAGCAAGTGCTTTATATCGCTTACCGTGTGCTTCAAGAACAGTATGGATTATCTGATGAGCAGTTAACCATGCTGCTTCCATTCTGGACGTTTGCTGTTCCCGACCCAGACAATCCGATTTGGGTTGTTATTCTCAAAGAGTATGATTTTTCTGACAGCTTTAATTGGTATTCGTTCGTTTATGTTTATGCCCATGACGGAAGCATATGGGGCGTTCGCGGAACTGATGAGGAAGCAGTAGGATAAGAATAAAAGGAAGACCATGAACAAAGACATATGATAGACGCGGAAAAGAAGGTGAAATAAAATGAAGAAAGTGTTTTGTATCCTAATGGCCGCTTTGCTGCTGACGATGAGCGTTTCAAGCGCCTTTGCTACAAAGATGTTCGATCAGTACTGGAAACCCGGAGAATACACTGTCGAACCGACGGATGCAGAAAAGGCGTATTACAATAGCCTGTATGAAACGGCGCTAAAGAAGTCTGAGGGAACATTGTTTAGGGAAAATCTGGATCATTCCACTTATGAGAACGAATATAAATGGTATTTAGAAGCTATTGAAGAACGGGGAACGTTCGGTGAGGTTGAATTTGAAGATATAGGTCATTACAAGTATGCTGTTGGCCTTCCGGATGAGCAAGCAATCTCGAGCCAGCAGGCGCTTATGATTGCTTATCATGTGATGAAAGAGCAATACGATATTCCGGACTCAAAGGTAGTGGGTCTGCTGCCGAGTTTTGTTTATTCGGTGTCTGATCCCGAAAATCCGGTATGGTGTGTTCAACTTACCAACTATGATGATTCAACAAAAATCTACGTAAATGTTTATATCTATGCACATGACGGTAGCATATGGGGAGTTAAGAAAGATTACACGAAGGGATAAAAAGATAATAATGATAGGAGAATGAAAGCATAAGGGGATGTATACAGCATTCCTGCGTGATAAATGATCCTGAATTCTACATAACGGATGATGAAATCGAAATATACGTCATGCTGGCCGCAACATTCAAGTGCATTGCTTGGCTTTGGGATAAAACAGAATGTGTCGCGATTGGCGCATATGAGGGGAATATCGCCATCGGCCTGCATGGCGGGATTTGTTTGGAAAAAGGATTACAAAAAAACCGTCTGATAAACGGACGGTTTTTGCTTGGTGGGATTAGTAGGGCTCGAACCTATGACCTCCACGATGTCAACGTGGCGCTCTAACCAACTGAGCTATAATCCCATGCTCACAAGAGCAAAAGTATTATAGCACAGCTTTTGCCAGATTGCAAGCATTAATTGCAAGGTTTTTTGCGTTTTTTGCGCCGGGAAGGGTTTTTTTGCTCAAGGTATTGCATTTGCGCCTGTGTTGTGACATAATAGATAGGTAAATCTAATTTTTCAGCAAAGGATAGTGATCAAGTCCTATGGACGATGCGGTCCCACGAAGTCTTCTCTTTATCTGCCTGCTGCTGGCGGGCGGATTCTTTGCCGGCACGGAAACGGCGCTCTCCTACTGCAATCGCATACGCATGCAGGTGCTTGCCGACGATGGCGATAAACGCGCCAAGCGCGTGGTAAGCATTCTGGATCAGTTTGATCGCGCGGTCGTCACCCTGCTGATCGCCATCAACGTGATCTATACCACGGCGGCTTCTGTCGCTACCATCGTGGCGGTAAACGCCATGGGCAACATCGGTTCTGTGATTGCCACGGTCTTTTCCACGCTGGCTGTCTTCCTTTGCTGTGAGACCATCCCCAAGAATTTTGCGCGCGCCAACAGCGACGCCTATATTCTGCGGGTATCGCTGCCGCTTAAATTTTTCATGACGATACTCAAGCCTGTCGCTCTGCTGCTGACAGGCTTAGGTTCGTTTGTGAAAAAAATCGTCAATCGTCATGGCGACAGCGTGCCCAGCGTAACGGAGGATGAGTTTGCGTCCATCGTGACGGACGCGGAGGAAGACGGCGTAATCGATCATGATGAATCGACCATCATCAAATCCGCTATCGATTTTGGAGACATCGTGGCGGGCGAGGTGATGACGCGCAGGGAAAACATGGTGACGATTCCGGTCAATATTGACCATGAATCGCTCAGGAAAATTCTGCTGGACAACAAGTATTCCAGGTTCCCTGTATACGATGGCAACCCCGATCATATCGTGGGCATCCTGCGCTCGGTGCGCTGCCTGTGGAAGCTGATGAACGGCACGCGCTTTGACGTGCGCGAGACGCTCACCCGTCCCTATTTCGTCCGCCCGGATATGCCCATCAGCCATGTGTTTGAGGGCATGAGCGCGCGGCGCGCCCATATGGCTATTGTGCAGGATGAGGGCGGGCACACCATCGGCATGCTGACGATGGAGGATATTCTGGAGGAAATCGTCGGCGAAATCTACGATGAGGACGATAACGAGGGCAAATCGGCCGCCGCGCCGCAGAAGCCTCAGAAAAAGGAGGCGGGTAAGTAATGGCGCTGGTATTGATATTGCTAATTTGCGTGCTGATTATGTTCTCCGCCTTCTTCTCGGCCTCTGAAATCACCTATGCCAAGGCCAACCGCTTCCGTATCGATAAGGCGGCGGAGGAGGGCAGCAAGGTCGCAAAGCTGGAGCAGTATATCTGCGATCACTATGTGCGCACGCTGTCCGCGGTGTTGGTGGGCAACAACTTGGTTAATATCGCTGCTTCCTCTGCCGGCACCATGCTGTTTGTGCGCGTGCTGCAGCTAAAAAACGGCGCGGCCATTGCTACGGCGGTCATTACAGCGCTGCTGCTGCTCTTTGGCGAAACCCTGCCCAAGATCGTGGCCGCCAGCATGGCCGATACCCTGGCTCGCCTGTTTGCCTATCCGCTTAAGGTGGTCATGAAGGTCTTTTCGCCCATTGTGTTTGTGGTGGAAAAGCTGGTTGGCAAGCTGTCGCCCCTGTGGACGCCCAAAGAAGAAACGCCCGACGTGACCACCGAGGAATTGGTGGAGCTGTTGGACAACATTGAGGATGAGGGCGTTTTCACCGAAAAAGAGGGCGAATTGATCAAATCCGCCATCGAAATCACCGATACCATGGCCATGGAGGTGCTTACGCCCCGCGTGGATCTGCTGGCCATCGATCTGGACGACGGTGTGCCGGAGCTGACGGATGAGCTGATGCAGTACACTCGTATTCCCGTCTATCAGGGCACGATCGACAACATTGTGGGCATCATGTCCACCAAGAAGCTGATCAAGGCCATTGCCGCGGGCGAGCATGTGACGCTGCAGGATGTGATGGTGCCGCCGCTGTTTGTGCATAAAACGCGCATGGTATCCTCTATCATTCGCGAGTTCCGCGATAAGCACATGCAGGCCGCCATCGTGGTGGATGAATACGGCGGCACGCTGGGTATGGTGACCATGGAGGATATCATGGAAGAAATCGTGGGTGAAATCTACGATGAGCGCGACGCGGTGGAGAATGAAATCGTCCAGATCGACGCGCATACCTGCATTGTGGATGGCGACGCGAACCTGTACGATCTGTTTGATATCTTCGATTACGAGCCGCAGGATTTCGACTCCGAATACAACACCGTGGGCGGCTGGGCCACCGAGCAGCTGGATCGCTTCCCCAAGGCGGGAGATGAATTCACCTTTGACCGCTACACCGTGCGCGTGCTGGAAACCAACGGCATGCGTGTGGAAAAGCTGAAGGTGACCATCAGCGATCCGCCTGAAGAAGAGTAATTTTATCGCAGAATAGTGCAAATCCCGTCCGAAAAGATCATTTCTTTGCGGGCGGGATATTTTTGTCTTGCCATATGGACGGAAAACCTGTAAAATAGTACCGGACAATCTTGATTGATGGGAGGATGAACCATGCCTACTTATAAGGAAATTATTACCGACGCGAAGGATCGTATGTCCAAGACCCGCGAAGCCTTTAAGCGCGAAATGCAGTCCATGCGCGCCGGCCGCGCCAATCCTCAGATTCTGGATCGCATCACCGTGGACTATTACGGCGTGCAGACCCCGCTGAATCAGATGGGTAACATCTCTGCGCCCGAACCGCGTATGCTGGTGATCTCCCTGTGGGACGCTAAGGCCATCCCCGCCGTGGAAAAGGCCATCCAGAAGAGCGACCTGGGCCTCAATCCCTCCAACGACGGCCATGTGGTGCGCCTGATTGTGCCCGAGCTGAACGAGGAGCGCCGCAAGGAGCTGACCAAGCTGGTGCGCAAGACTGCCGAGGACGCCAAGGTGGCCAGCCGCAACATCCGCCGCGACGCCATGGAGCAGTTTAAGAAGCTCAAGAAGGACGGCGAAATCACCGAGGACGATCAGCGCAAGGCCGAGGACGAAATGCAGAAGGTCACCGACGCTGCCATCAAGGATATCGATAAGATCGCCGCCGATAAGGAAAAGGAGATTATGATGGTCTGATGACCGGGAAGGAACAAATGCGTCCTTCGCGCGCAGCATGCCAGGGCCTGCCGCTTGAGCAGGCGCTGGCTGTTTGCTGTTCCATGGATTGGACGCCGCAAGTGATTTTTACCGGCGAAAGGCAGGCGGATCCGCGCTTTACGCCGCGGGTGATTGCGGTGCGGGAGGATGCGTTGATCGCAGCCTATTTTTGCGATGGCGATCCAAAGCTGCCGGACAGGGAGGAACAAGCGTGAGCGAAACGAATACCACGCGCCTGCCGCGCCATGTGGCTATCATCATGGATGGCAACGGCCGCTGGGCCAAGGCGCATAAGCTGGCCGTCGCCCAGGGGCATCGTCAGGGCACGGAGGCACTGCGCGCCATCATCCGCGAAAGCAGCGATATCGGCATTGAAGCCCTGACAATTTATGCCTTTTCCACGGAGAACTGGCGGCGCAGCCGCGCGGAAGTCTCGGCGCTGATGAGCCTGCTGCTGGAGTATTTTACCAGCGAAATCGACGAGCTGGATGAAAAAAACGTGTGCATCCGCATCCTGGGGGATAAGGACGGCCTGCCTGCCCCGCAGCGGGATGCGCTAATTGCGGCCGAGACGCGCACGGCGTGCAACACGGGGCTCAAGCTCAACATCGCCATCAATTACGGCGGGCGGGCGGAAATCGTGCGCGCGGCGCGGATGCTGGCTCAAAAGGCCGTCTCCGGCGAAATCACGCCCGAGGATATCGACGAAAACGCCTTTGCCGCAGCGCTGTACACCCATGATCTGCCCGATGTGGATTTGCTGATCCGCACCAGCGGCGAGATGCGGCTGAGCAATTTTTTGCTGTATCAGTGCGCCTATGCCGAGATGGAGTTTCCCACCGTGCTGTGGCCTGATTTTTCACTGGCGGATTATCATGCGGCGCTGGAGGCCTTTGCCGCGCGCGACCGCCGCTTTGGAGGACGAAAGCAATGAAACAAAACCTGAAAGCCCGCATCATCACGGGGGCGATCCTGCTAAGCGCCCTGGCGTTTGCCATCATCATGGGCGGCTGGGTGTTTTCGGTCATCTGCATATTGTGCATCGGCATTGCCCTGTACGAGATGATGCATGCCCTGCGCCAGCGCGGGCACCAGATTGTCCGCTGGCCGGTGTGGGCGGCGACGATTGCCAGCATTCCCTGCTTTCTGATGTGGCAAAATCGCCTGCTGCTGCCCATCGCCGTGTTCACCTGTATGGTAACGACGGCCTATGTGCTGTTCCACGGCGAGCCGAAGCTGGAGGATATCCTGCTGTCGCTGATGCCCTTCTTTGCCGTATCCCTGCCGGGCATGTGCCTGCTGGCGCAGATTAACGCGCCCTTCCGCTGGCTGCAGGTGATGCTGCTGTGCCTGTCCTTCCTGGTGCCCACGCTGGGCGATACCGCGGCGTATTTTGTCGGCAGCCGCTTTGGCAAGCGCAAGCTCATTCCTGCTGTCAGCCCCAATAAAACGGTGGCCGGCGCGGTGGCGGGGCTGATTGGCAGCACGCTGACAGCGCTGATCATCTATGGCCTGACCCTGGCCTTTATGCCCGCGGCGGACGTATCGCTGATGCCCCCGATCTGGCATTTTGTCATTATCGGTTTTGTAGGCGGCATTGCGGGCGAGCTGGGCGATCTGTTTGCCTCGCTGGTTAAGCGCCACTGCGGCATCAAGGACTATGGCAATATCTTCCCCGGCCACGGCGGTATGATGGACCGGCTGGACAGCGTGCTGTTTGTGTCGGTGCTGATTTATCTGTATCAATCGCTGATGTGGTGATAGAAAGGTCTCTTTCATGCGCGTAATCAATATCCTGGGCAGCACCGGCTCCATCGGCACGCAGGCGCTGCAAATTGCAGCATTACATCCCGACAAATTCAAAATAAACGCCCTGACAGCGCACCGCAGCGTCGATGCGCTGTTTGCGCAGGTACGCGCGTTTCGCCCCAGCATGGCGGGTCTGACCGGCATGACGGCGGATGAGGTGGAAATCCCGCAGGAGCTGCGCTTTTGCGATTGGCATTTTGGCCAGGACGCGCTGCTGACTGCCGCACGCGACGTGCCCTGCGACGATGTGCTGGTATCGGTGGTGGGCATGGTGGGCCTGCCTGCCGTGATGGCCGCGCGCGGGGCAAATCGCCGCGTGCTGCTGGCCAACAAGGAAGCGCTGGTCGCGGGCGGACGCATTGTCATGGCTGCCTGCCCGGAGGATGACGGCAATCCGACTTTGATTCCCGTGGATAGCGAGCACAGCGCCATCTATCAGTGCCTGAAGGGCGCGCAGGGCAACCCCTACGCGCGGATATTGCTGACCGCCTCGGGCGGCGCGTTCCGCAATTACACGCTGGAGCAGCTTCAAAACGCCACCCTGGCCCAGGCGCTAACGCATCCCAACTGGTCGATGGGCACGAAGATCACTGTGGATTCGGCCACGATGTTCAATAAAGCGCTGGAGGTGATCGAGGCTAAATGGCTCTTTAACGCCCAGCCTGAGCAGATCCATGTGCTCATCCATCCCCAAAGCATTGTGCATTCCATGGTGGAATTCCGTGACGGCGCAGTGCTGGCGCAGCTGGGCGCGCCCGATATGCGTGTGCCCATTGCGTATGCCATGGCCTATCCGCATAGAATAGAAACGAACGCTCCGAGGGCGGATTTTGCCGCGATCGGCCAATGCACGTTCAGCGAGGTGGACGATGTGCGCTTCCCTGCCGTTCATGTGGCCTATGACGCGCTGCGCGCCGGGGGCGCGGCGGCCTGCGTGATGAACGCCGCCAACGAAGAGGCCAACGCGCGCTTCCGGGCAGGCGGCCTGCGCTTTTTGCAGATTGGCGATGTGGTGCGCGATACGCTGTCCGCTGTGGGCGATCTGCCTGCCGATACCATTGAGCAGGTGTACGCTGCCGACGCGCTGGCGCGCCGCAGGGCGGGCGAAATCATGGCGAAGCTGAGTTGACAGGAGGAACCATGGGGACGATTATCTATATTTTGCTGGCGCTGCTGCTGCTGGGCATTATGGTCACGGTGCACGAGCTGGGGCACTTCTGCGCGGCGCGTGCCTGCGGCATCGCCGTGCGCACATTCGGCGTGGGCTTTGGCCCAAAGCTTCTGAGCTGGACAGGCAAAAAGAGCGGCACGGAGTATTCACTGCGGCTCGTTCCTTGCGGCGGCTTTTGCGCTTTTTATGGAGAGGACGACGCGCAGGGCAAGGATAAAGAAGACCCTCGCTCGATGCTGCTGCAGCCTGCCTGGAAACGGCTGATCACCATTGCGGCAGGGCCGGTCATGAACTTTGTGCTGGCCTTTGTGGTAGCGCTGGCCTTCTTTATGGGCTATGGCCTGCCCTATGCCGACGGCCCCATCGTGACCACGGTGCAGTCAGTCAGCGCAGGCAGCCCGGCCGAGCAGGCGGGCTTTCAGGCAAACGATGTGATCCTGTCTGTCAACGACCAGGCGATCAACGGCAATCTCTCCGCCTATGTGGACACCTGGCAGACGGGCGATGCGCCCCTGCGCGTGACCGTGCAGCGAGGTGGAGAGCAAGTGGAATTGCAGGTAACGCCCTTTGACTCGGAAGCCGAGGGCCGCAAGCTGATCGGCGTGAACATCCTGCTGACGCGGCAGGGCGAAACCGTGTGGCGGCGCGCGCCCTTTAGGACGACGCTGTCGCATACCTGGGATGTGTGCGTATCCGCCGGCGGGGCGATGCTGGACGCGCTGGGCCGCCTGATTACGCGCGGCGAGGGCGTGGATCAGATGTCCGGCCCGGTGGGCGTGATCACCCAGATTGCCGAGCAGACCCGCGAATACAAGCTGATGGGCTATCTGAACGTGCTGATCATGATTTCCATCAACCTGGGTCTGGTCAACCTGCTGCCCATTCCTGGCCTGGACGGCTGCCGCATTCTGTTTGTGCTGTTTGAAATGATCTTCCGCCGCCCGGTCAACCGCAAGGTGGAAGCCTATATTCACCTGGCGGGCTATTTGCTGCTGCTGGGCGTGATGGTGTATTTTACCTTCCACGATGTAATCAATATCTTTGCATAAAGAACCGAGGAAATGCCCATGAAAACGCGAGCGATGATGGTGGGCGCCGTGCCGCTGGGCGGCGGCGCACGCGTATCCGTACAATCCATGACCAATACCGACACCCGCGATGCGGCGGGTACGCTTTTGCAGATTCGCGCCCTGGCGCGCGAGGGCTGCGATATCGTGCGCGTATCCGTATATGACGATGCGTGTGTGGCCGCCGTGCGCGAGCTGGTGGATAAAAGCCCTGTGCCGCTGGTGGCGGATATTCATTTTGATTATCGTTTGGCCATCGGCGCGATGGAAAACGGCATTGCCAAGCTGCGCATCAACCCCGGCAATATCGGCGGGGAGGAAAACGTGCGCCGCGTGGCCGACTGCGCCCGCGCGCACCATGTGCCCATCCGCATCGGGGTCAATTCAGGCTCGCTTGAAAAGGATATTCTGGCGCGCGACGGCGGTGTGACGGCCAAGGGCATGGTGGACAGCGCCCTGCGCCACGCGGCGATGCTGGAAAAAGAGGGCTTTGAGGATATTGTGCTGTCGCTGAAAAGCAGCGATGTGCGCATGACGGTGGAAGCCTATCGCATGGCTTCGCAGCTGTGCGATTATCCCTTGCACGTGGGCGTGACCGAGGCCGGCCTGCCCGGACAGGGCAACATCAAATCGGCCATCGGCATTGGTGCGCTGCTGCTGGACGGCATCGGCGATACCATTCGCGTATCTCTGACCGGTTCGCCTATTCCCGAGGCCAAGGCCGGGCTGGATATCCTGCGCGCCATCGGGCTGCGCGGCGGCGTGCAGTTTGTATCTTGCCCCACCTGCGGGCGTACGCGCGTGGATGTGCCGCAGATTGCCCGCGCGGTGGAAAAGGCGTTTTGCGATTGCCAGAAGGATGTGACCATCGCCGTAATGGGCTGCGTGGTCAACGGCCCCGGCGAGGCGCGCGGGGCAGATATCGCCCTGTGCGGCGGCGATAACTGCGGCGCGCTGTATGTGCGCGGGCAGTTTGTGCGCAAGCTGACGGGGGATATCGCGCAGGAGTTTATCCGCGCGGCCGGAGAGATTATCGATGAGCTATGACGAGCTGCTTGCCACGCTGGAAAAGGCCGCCCCGGAATTGAAGGGTGGCCTGAAGGTGGATCGCGTAATCTATAAGCGCGCTTCCAGGCATGCGTATTTTTATCTTCTGTCCGAAAATGTGGCTGGAGAGCGCGAGTACACCGCTATCCGCAAGGCGCTGCGCGCGGCGTTTCCGGGCGTGCGGCTGTCGCTGCGCATTGCCAGCCCCTCGCTGCAGGAGGACTTTTTACAAAATCCCGATCGCTACGCGCATGTGATCAACGATATCCTGCTGCGCGATCATCCCGCGCTGTCTGCCTGGGAGTATGATATGCGCTATGTGGCCGAGGATGGCCGCGTGGTGCTGGAGCTGCCCGACGACTTTGCCATGAGCTACCTCAAGGAACGCGGACTGACGGATAAGATCAACCAGGCGATTTATGATATTTTCTGCACGCAGACCGAGGTAAGCTGCCGCGTGGTGGGCGTGCGGGAGGAAACTACCGCCCGCATGGAGCGCGAACGCCGCGCCGAGGAAGCCATCGCCGAGCAGCGGCGCGAGCTGGCGCGCAAGCACGAGGAAGCCCTGCGCAAGCGCCGCGAAGCCGCCGAGGAGAAAAAGCGCCGCCTGATCCGTGGCCGTCCCATCACCGAAAAGCCCATTCCCATCAAGGATCTGACCAGCGATTCGGGCGAGGTGGTCATCGCCGGGCGCAGGCTGGATTACGAGGAAAAGGAAATCAGCGGCGGTGATTGCCTGCTGGTGTCCTTTAACGTATCGGACTATACCAATACCATCAAGTGCAAAATGTTCCTGCGCTATCGTCCAAAGCCCAAGAAGGATGATACCGAGGAGCCGCTGCCCATTACCGACGAGCAGCGCGCCTATGTGGCCGATATCGTCAAGCGCCTGCAAGAGTGCGACGGCGTGATGGTCAAGGGCGATTGCCGCTACGATACATTTGCCCACGAGACCACGCTGATGGTCAATTCGCTGGTGAAATACGATATTCCCAAGCGCGAGGATAACAGCGAGGAAAAGCGTATCGAGTTGCATCTGCATACCCAGATGAGCAACTTGGACGCGGTGTCTTCCGCCACGGCTCTGATTCAGCGCGCCGCCGAGTGGGGGCATCCTGCTGTGGCCGTTACCGATCACGGCGTGGTACAGGCCTATCCCGAGGCCTTCGGCGCGGCCAAGAAATTCGGCATCAAGCTCATTCCCGGCGTGGAAGGATATCTGACGGATGAAGATCAGATTGTCCGCAGTGAAAACGAGGACAAGCGCTTGCTGGATACGCCCATCGTGGTGCTGGACTTTGAAACCACAGGCCTGGATACGCGCAACGACCGCATCATTGAAATTGGCGCGGTGCGTCTAAGCAGCGGTCAGGTGACGGACAGCCTGTCGGTGCTGGTTAATCCGGAGCAGATTCTAAAGCCCAAAATCACCGAAATTACGGGCATTACCGATCAGATGCTGCGCGATCAGCCGCCCATTACCCAGGCGTTGCCGCAGCTGATAGAGTTTATTGGCGATTGTCCCATTGCCGCCCATAACGCGGATTTTGACTACAATATCCTGCAAAGCGAGCTGCACCGCCAGGGTTTGACGCGCGAATACACGGTGATTGATACCCTGACCTTCGCGCGCAAGCTCTATCCCGATATGAAAACGCATAAGTTGGGTGTGGTGTGCAAGCGCCTGGGCGTATCGCTGAAAAACGCCCACCGTGCCGTGCATGACGCTGAAGCGACGGCCAAGTGTCTGCAGCAAATGCTGGAGGAAACACGCAAGCGCGGCGCGGTTACGCTGGCCGATATCGACGACCGTGTGGCGGGCTATACCCTGGGCAGCAGCTATCATATCGTGTTGCTGGCCGCCTCGCAGCAGGGCCTGTGGAACATCAACCATCTGGTCAGCGATGGACATCTCAAGTATTTCCGCCGCCGCCCGCATATGCCGCGCGCGAATATTCAAAAATACCGCGAAGGCGTGATCGTAGGCTCGGCTTGCGAGGCGGGCGAGCTGTTTCGCGCTGTGCTGGAAGGGGCGGACGAGAAAAAGCTGTCCCGCATCGCACGGTTTTATGACTATCTGGAAATCCAGCCCGTGGGCAACAACGCCTTTTTGATCCGCGAGGGCCGGGTGAAGGATGTGGAGGAGCTGCGGGAGCTGAACCGCGTGATCGTCCGCCTGGGCGAAAAGCTGGGCCTGCCTGTGGTGGCTACGGGCGACGTGCATTTTCTCGATCCCGAGGACAGCGTATTCCGCGCCATCCTGCAGGATGGCATGGGCTATGATGATTGCGATCAGCAGCCGCCGCTGTATCTGAAGACCACCGCTGAAATGCTGGAGGAGTTCAGCTATCTGGGCCCCGAAAAGGCGCACGAGGTGGTCATTGACAATCCGCGCAAAATCATGGAGCGCATCGGCGATATCTCGCTGTTTCCCAAGCATCCGGAGGGGAAAACCACTTTTTCGCCCGTATGGGATTACGCGCCGGACGACATCAAGGGCATGGTGGAGGCGACCTCGCGCGAGATGTACGGGGACGAGCTGCCTGAAATTGTGCAAAAGAGATTGGATAAGGAGCTGGGCTCTATCATCGGCTATGGCTACGCTACGCTGTATGATATCGCCAGTAAGCTGGTAAAAAAGTCCAACTCAGACGGCTACCTGGTAGGCAGCCGCGGCTCGGTTGGCTCGTCGCTGGTGGCTACCATGTGCGGCATCACCGAGGTGAACGCGCTGCCGCCGCACTATCGCTGCAAGCATTGCCGCAAGGCATGGTTTGATATTCCGGAAGGCTACACAGTGGGCGTGGATTTGCCCGATCGCGATTGCCCCATCTGCGGGCAGAAGCTGACCAAGGATGGCTTCGATATCCCGTTTGAGGTGTTCCTGGGCTTCAAAGGCGACAAGGTGCCCGATATTGACCTGAACTTCTCCGGCGAGTATCAGCCCCAGGCGCGCGCCTACGTGGAGGAGCTGTTTGGCACGGGCTATGTATTCCGCGCCGGCACCATCGGCACGCTGGCGGATAAAACAGCCTATGGTTATGTAATGAAATATCTGGAAAAACGCGGCATGGTGGCGAGCGAAGCTGAAAAAAACCGCCTTGTCGCTGGCTGCGTGGGGGTCAAGCGCACTACAGGACAGCATCCTGGCGGCATGGTGGTGCTTCCACGCGCTTACGATATCTGCCAGTTTACCGCCATTCAGCACCCGGCGGACGATAACGAAAGCAGCATCATCACCACGCACTACGACTTTAACTCCATGCATGACATCCTGGTCAAGCTGGATATCCTGGGTCACGACGATCCGACCATGATGCATATGCTTGAGCGCATTACCGGCATCAACTACAAGGCGATTCCGCTGGACGATAAGGACGTTATGTCCCTGTTCCAGGGGCCGGAGGCGCTGGGCGTTACGCCTGAGCAGATCAACTGCACCACCGGAACGCTGGGGCTGCCCGAATTTGGCACGGCCTTCGTGCGCGGCATGCTGGATGAAACCAAGCCCTCCACCATGGAGGAGCTGATCCGCATTTCGGGGCTGTCCCATGGCACGGACGTGTGGCTGGGCAACGCAAAGGATTTGATCAACAGCGGCACGGCTACGCTGAAGGAATGCATCTGCACGCGCGATGATATCATGAATTACCTGATATCCAAGGGCGTGCCCGCCAAGATATCCTTTGATACCATGGAAAGCGTGCGCAAAGGCCGCGGCCTCAAGCCCGAGATGGAAGCCGCCATGGCCGAGCACAACGTGCCGCAGTGGTTTGTTGACAGCTGCAAAAAGATCAAGTACATGTTCCCCAAGGGTCACGCCGTGGCTTATGTGACCATGGCCTTGCGCGTGGGATGGTTTAAGGTGCACATGCCTTTGGCATACTATGCAGCGTACTTTACCATTCGCGCCACGGGCTTTGACGCGGCCACGATGATCCTGCCGCCCGAGCTTGTGCGTGAGCGCCTGCGCGAATGTCAGGAAAACGATCAGAAAGCCACCGCCAAGGAAAAGGACGCGCAGACGGCGCTTGAAATGGTGCTGGAATTTGTGATGCGCGGCTTCCGCTTCCTGCCTGCCGATCTGTACAAGAGCGACGTGAAGGACTTTACCATGGAGGACGGTTGCCTGCGCGTGCCCTTTACCGCCATCGGCGGCCTGGGCGAGGCCGCGGCGCAGGGCATTGTGGATGCGCGCTCACAGCCATTCCTGTCGGTGGAGGATCTGAAAAACCGCGGCCATGTATCCAGCGCCGTGGTGGAGCTGCTGCGCGCGGCGGGCGCGCTGGAGGGACTAAAGGATACCAACCAGGTCACGCTGACCGAACTGATGGGCGATCCCGGCGGGGCGCAAACCTCGCTGCTATAAATTTCAATCAAAAAGGAGAAGATAACCATGATTAAGATGACCATTGAAGGCATGATGTGCCAGCATTGCGCCGCCCGCGTTCGCAAGGCGCTGGAAGCGCTTGGCTGCAAGGTGGAGATCGAGCTGGAAAACAAGTGCGCCCTCATCAGCGACGCCGCCGGTGCGGACGATAATGCCCTGCGCGAGGCTGTTGAAAAGCAGGGATATGCGGTAAAGGCGATTGAACACGCCTGATAAGCGCAAAAAACGCCCGGATATTCGCTGAAAAACGCTTGTATTCCGCGTCGGACTGTGCTATACTGTCAGCGTATTCTGTTTACAATGCGTCTTTTTTCGGAAAGAAGGGTTTAACGAAGAGTGGGAGCTGCTTGGGGAGTGTATGGGAACGCGGGCTTTCTTCGCGTATCCATATATCAGCCCCTTAGCTGGCTATGCCCGCTCTTTACGCTTATTCAGGGGGATTAGAGCGATTATGGCAAAGAAAACCGACAATCAGCAATCGCAGGCGGAGCGCATCGGTCAGCTGCTGGCGGATACGCTGGGCTACGAGCTGGTGGAGGCCGCCTTTGAGCGGGAGAATACGGGGCTGTACCTGCGCTTTTACCTGGATAAGGAGGGCGGAATCACCCTGGACGACTGCGAGCGCTACCATCGCGCCGTGCAGCCGCTGGCAGACCAGCTGGAATATGATTTCCTGGAGGTCTGCTCACCGGGCATCGACCGTCCTATCAAAAATCAGCGCGACGCCGACCGCTGCCTGGGCCTGGATATCGAGGTGCGCCTCTATAAGCCTCAGGATGGGCAGAAGGTGTTTAACGGCCAGTTTGTCGCCTACGATCGGGGCGATATCACCATTCGCTGCGCCGATGAAAGTGAGCGCAAATTCCTCAAAAAAGACGTTGCCGTCGCGCGCTGCGCGATCGATATGGAAGAAGTAGAAAACGCGGATCTCTCCGACGATCCTGAAAGGATGTAAATCAAATGGCCAGCAGCACAGCCAATAAAAACAATAATCAAGACGATATCGTAGAGGCGATCAGCGCTTTGGCGCGCGTGCGCGACATCAGCGAAGATATGCTTTTGTCTACCGTGGAGGAGGCCTGCAAGGCCGCCTTCCGCCGCAGCGGCAAGCAGGGCCCCGGCGCGCCCATGAACCTGAGCGTGATCATCGCCCGTAAAAAGCCTGTGCAGGTGATTGCGCGCAAGGTGATTGTGGAAGAGGTCGAGGATCCCAACATCCAGATTTCCCTGGCTGAAGCCCGCGCCGTGCGCCCCGATTTCCAACTGGGCGATATCGTTGAAATCGACGTGACGCCCAAGGACTTTGGCCGCGTGGCCGCGCAGACCGCCAAGCAGGTGATCGTGCAGCGCATCCGCGAGGCTGAGCGCGGCAAGATCTATGACGAGTACGTGGAAAAGGAAAATGAAATTCTCACCGCCATCGTGCAGCGCGTGGAGCCCAAGGCCGTGTATGTGGAGCTGGGCCTCACCGAAGGCATCATGGAAAGCAGCGAGTTTATGCCGGGCGAGGAATACCGCGTAAACGACCACATCAAGGTATATGTGCTGCAGGTGCAGCGCACGCGCGGCGATGCGCAGCGCACGCCCCAGGTGTATGTCAGCCGCATTCATCCCGGCCTTGTTAAGCGCCTGTTTGAGATGGAAGTGCCTGAAATTGCTAACGGCATCGTGCAGATCAAGTCCATCGCGCGCGAGGCCGGCAGCCGCACCAAAATGGCTGTGTATTCCAGCGAGCTGATGATCGATCCCGTGGGCGCGTGCGTTGGCCCGCGCGGCAGCCGCGTTGAAAAGGTAATCAGCGAGCTGCGCAACGAGAAGATCGATATCATCAAGTGGTCGCCCGACCCGGCCGAGTTTGTGGCTAACGCCCTGAACCCTGCGCATGTGGTCAGCGTGTTCATCTCCGATGCGGAGAAGATTTGCCGCGTGGTGGTGCCCGACAGCCAGCTGTCCCTGGCCATTGGCAAAGAGGGCCAGAACGCCCGCCTTGCCGCCAAGCTGACCGGCTGGAAGATCGATATCAAGTCTGAAACCCAGTTCGCTGAGCAGCTGCGTGAGCAGGGCTTGACGATGGAAGAAGCCATGGGTGGCGAAGCCCCTGCGCAGCAGGATGTGGACTTTGCCGATGATTACTATCCGCAGCAGGATCAGGATGCCGGCTACGAACAGTAAGGAAAGCAAGCAACCATGATGAAGCAGAAGAAAGTGCCCATGCGCATGTGCGTGGGTTGCCGCGAGATGAAGCCCAAACGCGAGCTTCTGCGCGTGGTACGCTCACCGGAGGGGGAGATCTCCTTTGATCTCACCGGGCGCAAAAGCGGGCGCGGCGCGTATGTGTGCCGCAGCCAGGATTGCCTGCAAAAGGCCGTTCGCCAGCATCAGCTGGAGCGTGCGTTCTCAGCGCCGGTGTCCGATGCGGTGCGCGACGCGCTGATGGCGCAGCTGCCCGATCTGCCCGCGCCGGAGGATACCGATGCCGCAGATGAATGAGGCTGCCCTGCGCGGCCTGCTGGGTCTGTGCCAGCGCGCGGGCAAGCTGCAATCGGGTGGGGATATGGCGTTGGCCGCCATCCGCTCCGGCAAGGCGCGCGTAGCCGTTGTGGATGCACAGGCGTCCGCAAACACGGTGAAGAAAATCACCGATGCGTGCATATATTACCATGTGCCACTGCTTACGCTGCCTGATGGGCTGCTGGGCGCGGCGTGCGGCCGCGAGGGCCGCATGATTGCGGCGGTTTGCGACGCGGGCTTTGCGTCCAGGCTGCAAATGCTGATGACGGAGGCGGAATAAACTCTTTCCGCGCCGCATTACATAAAGAAAAATTCTCAAGTATAACGCGAAATGCGGGGGTGCAAGCGTCGAATGACGAAGGTTAAGCTGAAGGAAGCCACCAAGGAAATCAATCAGAAGGCGGGCGCGATTCTGGAAGAATCCGCGCGGATCCGGCGAAATGCCGAGAGCCTGCTGCAGTCGCTGCAAAAGCAGCGCACGCAGATGCAGCGTGAAAAGGAAGAAGCCCAGAAGCGCCAGCAGGTGCAGCAGCATACCAAGGCATGGACGATGCCGGATGACGAGACCGTGCAGGAAGCGCCTGCTGTGGCCCCGGTTGCGCAGTCTAAAGCGCCTGCGGCGGAAGCTGCCCCCGCGCCCAAGCCCGCTGCGGCAAAGCCTGCCGCCCCCGCGCCCGAAAAGGCCGCGCCTGCGGCCGTAAAGAAAGAAGAAAAGCCTGCCGTGAAGGAGCAGCCCAAGCAGGAGCCCAAGGCGGAAGCGCCCAGCGCACCTGCTGAAAAGCCTGCTGCTGCGCCTGTGGAGGCTGTCAAGCCCGCTGAAAAGCCGGCTCCTGCCGCTGCCGCGCAGCCGCCCGTGCGTCCTGCCGTGGCCCCTGCGCCGCGCGTATTGCCCGGACGCCCCGGCCAGCCTACCGGCGTGTTCGCGCAGCGCGCCCAGGGTGGTTATCCGCCGCGCCAGGGTCAGCCATCGCGCCCCGGCCAGCCCACCGGCGTGTTCGCCCAGCGTCAGCAGGGCGGCTATCCGCCGCGTCCCGGCCAGGGTGGGCCGCGCCCCCAGGGTCAGGGCGGCTTTGCGCCGCGTCCGCAGGGCCAGGGCAATTTTGCTCCCCGTCCCGGGCAGGGTGGTCCCCGTCCGCAGGGTCAGGGCGCGCCGCGTCCCGGCCAGGGCGGCCCGCGTCCGGGCGGCATGGGTCAGCGTCCGCAGCAGGGCAGTCGTGCTGCGCGCGGTCCCGAGCTTGCGCCTGTGGTTGAAAAGGAGCGCGTAAGCAATTACGATCCTAACAAGAAGCAGTATATCCGCCAGCATGATCCCGAGCGCGTGGCCAAGAGCCGCAAGCAGCTGGCCAAGGAAAGCGCCAATATGAACGGCGGCATGGACGATGAGGTGGTACGCGGCGGCAAGCGCGCGCGTGCTGGCAAGAAGCAGCCCTCCGCCCAGCAAATGATGGCGCCCATCCATATCGACAAGGCTTATATGACGGCCGAGCACATCACGGTCAAGGATCTGACCGAGCGCATCGGCAAGCCCGCCGGTGAAATCCTCAAAAAGCTGTTCCTGCTGGGTATCATGGCCAACATCAACAGTGAGCTGGATTTCGATACCGCCTCTTTGGTCTGCACCGAGTTTGGCGTAGAGCTTGAAATGAAGCTCGACCGCACGGCTGAGGATGCGCTGACTGAGGAAACTGGCGCGGAGGATACCGAAGATCAGCTGCAGCCCCGTCCGCCGGTCATCACCATCATGGGTCACGTTGACCACGGCAAGACCTCGCTGCTGGACTATATCCGCAAGTCCCACGTTACCGCAGGCGAGGCGGGCGGCATCACGCAGCATATCGGTGCGTATACCGTCAACCTCAACGGCCGCATCATCACCTTCCTGGATACCCCCGGCCATGAGGCCTTTACCGCCATGCGTGCCCGCGGCACCCAGGCGACGGATATCGCCGTGCTGGTGGTCGCCGCCGACGACGGCGTGATGCCCCAGACTGTTGAATCCATCAACCATGCCCGCGCGGCTGGCGTGCCCATCATTGTGGCCATCAATAAGATGGATAAGGAAGGCGCTAATCCTGACCGCGTAAAGCAGGATCTGACCGCGTACAACCTGGTGCCCGAAGAGTGGGGCGGCGATACCATCATGGCCCCCGTCAGCGCGCTGACCGGCGAGGGCGTGGACGACCTGCTGGAAATGATCCTGCTGCAGGCCGACGTGATGCAGCTTCGTGCCAATCCCAACCGCATGGCGCGCGGCGTGATCATCGAGGCCAAGCTGGATAAGAACCGCGGCCCGCTGGCTACGGTGCTGCTTAAGAATGGTACGCTCCATGTGGGCGACAACATCGTCGCCGGTATGGCCTCCGGCCGCGTGCGCGCAATGCTCAATGATCGCGGCGAGCGCGTAAAGGAAGCCGGCCCCTCCATGCCTGTTGAAATCGCGGGCTTCACCGAGGTGCCTGAGGCGGGCGACGATATGATGGCCGTGGCGGATGACCGCCTGAGCCGTCAGGTAGCGCAGGAGCGCCGCGAAAAGATGCGCGCCGCCCGCACCGCTACCACCAAGGTATCGCTGGATAACCTGTTTGATAACATCAACGAGGGTAAGCTGAAGAACCTGAACCTGATTGTCAAGGCCGACGTGCAGGGCTCTGTCGAGGCCGTCAAGCAGGCGCTGGAGAAGCTGAGCAACGACGAGGTGAAGGTGCACATCCTGCACAGCGCGGTCGGCGCGATCACCAAGGACGACGTGAACCTGGCTTCCGCCTTCGGCGCGATCATCATCGGCTTCAATATCCGCCCCGACGCCAGCGCCCGCGAGGCCGCTGCCCGCGAGGAAGTGGATATTCGCCTGTATCGCATCATCTACCAGGCCATCGAGGATATTGAGGCCGCCATGAAGGGTATGCTGGCGCCCCAGTACCGCGAGGAAATCATCGGTCATGCCGAGGTTCGCAGCGTGTTCAAGGTGTCCGGCGTGGGCATGGTTGCGGGCTGCTATGTCAAGGATGGCAAGCTGCAGCGCAACGCCTCTGTCCGCCTGGTGCGCGACAATATTGTGGTGTTCGATGGCAAGCTGTCCTCCCTGCGCCGCTTCAAGGACGACGTGAAGGAAGTGGCCGCAGGCTATGAGTGCGGCGTGGGCCTTGAAAACTACAACGACATCAAGGAAAACGACGAAATCGAATGCTTCATTCAGCAGGAGATTGAACGCTGAGGTAAAAGGCTTTGAGCAAATTTCGCATTGATATGATCTCCGAGGAGGTTCGCCGCGAGGCGGACAAGATCATCCGCGAGGATATGCATGATCCCCGTCTGGGCGGTACGTACTGTATCACCCGGGCGGAGGTCACGCGCGATCTTCGCTACGCCAAGATGTATGTAAGCATCCTGGAGGATGACAAGGCCGAGGGCGTGATCGCTGCGCTCAAGAGCGGCGCGGGCTTTATCCGCAGGGAGCTGGGTCATCGCCTGTCCCTGCGCTATACGCCGGAGCTGCTGTTTGTGCGGGATCAGAATATCGCCTACGGTGTGCATGTGGCCGCCGTGCTGCGCGATATTGCCTCTAAAACCGAGGAAAGCGATCAAAACCAGGATGAATAACCTGTACACAGAAAAAGTATTGTCCGCGCTTAAAAACGCGGACAACTTTATGATATGCGCGCATATTTATCCGGACGGCGATGCGATCGGCTCGCTGCTGGCGCTGGGCCGGCTGCTGGACAAGCTGGGCAAAACGGTTACATTGGTCAGCGCCGACGGCGTGCCCAGGGATTTGCTGTGCCTGCCGGACGCTGCGCGCGTGCTTACGCCTGATCAGGCGCGTAACCGTGCTTTCAGCATGGCCATTGCTGTGGATGTGTCGGATGAAAAGCGCATGGGCGCGGCGGCGGAACTGTTCTTTGCCGCGCCGCAGACGCTGCTGATCGATCATCACGCCACCAACACGCGCTTTGCGCAGATGAACGTGGTGGATGGGCAGGCTGCCGCTACGGCGGAGCTGATTGTGATGCTCTACGACGCGCTGAACGTGCCCTTGGACGCGGATGCAGCCTTTCAGCTATACTGCGCCCTCCAGTCCGACAGCGGCAATTTCTGCTTTAACAGCGTGCGCGCCTATACCTTTGCCTGCATGGAAAAGCTGATGAACGCGGGGCTGGATCTGGCGTTCGCCGCGCGGCGGCTCTTCCTGACCAAATCCCGCGCGCACATCGCGGCGCTGGGCAAGGCCATTGGCAGCATGGTGTATTTTGCTGATGGTCAGGCCACCTGCATGCACTTGAGCGCACAGGATAAGGTTGATTGCGGCGCGCAGGACGCAGATCTTGGCGGCATCGTCAATTACGCCCTGTATATGGACGGCGTTCGCATGTGCTTTATGGCGGACGAGGACGTGCAGGGCAACTGGAAATACAGCCTGCGCGCGCTGCCGGGCGAGGATGTATCCGATATTGCCCGCAGCTTTGGTGGGGGGGGGCACGCGCTGGCCTCTGGCTGTACCATTGCCGGGCCTTATGCCGATTCCAGCCGCGCCATGATGAATGCGATGGAGAAAAAGCTGCTGAAATGATGGACGGATATATCAATGTGCTCAAGCCCCCTGGCATGTCCTCGGGCGCGGTGGTGGCCATCGTAAAACGCGCCGCGCGCGAAAAGGCGGGGCATGCGGGCACGCTGGATCCCGAGGCGGCGGGCGTTCTGCCGGTGATGGTAGGGCGCGCGACTAGGCTATTTGATTTTCTGGTGGAAAAGCAGAAAACCTATCTGGCCGAAATCGCCTTCGGCGCTGCTACCGATACGCAGGACGCGCAGGGCACGGTGATCGAAACGGGGGGGAGTATCCCCGGTTTCGCCGCCGTTCAGGCTGTTCTGCCGCAGTTTACCGGCACGGTCATGCAGCGGCCGCCCATCTATTCCGCCCTCAAGCAGGGCGGTCAGCCGCTCTACAGGCTGGCGCGCAAGGGCCAAACGGCGGATATCCCCGCGCGGCCTATCGAAATTATGCGCATCGACGCGCTGGCGCAAACGCCGCGAGGCGGGTGCCTGCTGCGCGTGGTGTGCGGGCGGGGCACATATATCCGCACGCTGTGCCATGATATCGGCCAGGCGCTGGCATGTCCGGCGCATATGCGCTTTCTGCTGCGCGAGCAGACGGGCGCGTTTGATTTGAGCACTGCGGTGACGATCGAGCAGATCAAGGCTGCCGGGGCGGAGGGTACGCTGGGGCAGTATCTCATCGCACCTGACGCGCCGCTGTCGCATTTGGCGCGCTATGACGTGCCCGAGCGCTATGCAAAGCTGTGTATGAACGGCGTGCGCCTGCGCGCGGACGAATGGCCCTGCCATGTGCCCTGCGGCGGCTATACGCGATTGTATGTGCAGGGCAGGTTTACGGGAATCTCGCAGGCCGCGGCGGATGGCACGCTCGTTCCCTGCGTGGTATTTAACAACAATCAGGAAGGATGTACGCAAGCATGAACGAACAGACAAGAACCCCTGAAGCGGTAAACGGCCTTACCAGCGAGCAGCTGCGTGAAAAGCTGCGCAAGATCAAGTGCTTTATGCTGGATATGGACGGCACCTTCTACCTGGGCAACCGGATTTTGGAAGGCTCGCTGGATTTCCTGGACGCGGTGGAGGCTACCGGCCGCACCGTGCTGTTTTTGACCAATAACTCCTCCAAATCCGCCGATTATTATGTAGAAAAGCTCAAGCGCATGAACGTGCGCGCCCCCTTCCTGAATATCCTCACCTCCGGTCAGGCCACCGCCCGCTACTGCCTGGCCAATTTCCCCGGCAAAAAGTGCTTCCTGCTGGGCAATCACATCCTGCGCGCCGAGTTTGACAAGATGGGCGTGCCGGTGGATAACGAGCATCCCGATTATGTGGTGATCGCCTATGATACCGAGTTGGACTATGAAAAGATGACTGCCGTGTGCGATTTTGTCCGCGCGGGTCTGCCCTACATCGCCACGCATCCGGATTATAACTGCCCCACCGAGACGGGCTTTGCCCCTGATATCGGCGCGATCATCGCCTTTATCAAGGCCAGCACGGGCCGTGAGCCGCAGCTGATTATCGGCAAGCCCTATTCCGGCATTGTCAAGGATGCGCTGATGGTGACGGGGCTTCAGCCTGACGAATTGGCCATGTGCGGCGACCGGCTGTATACTGATATCGCTACGGGCGTAAACTATGGCATGACCAGTATTCTGGTCATGAGCGGCGAAACCACCTGGGAGGATCGCGCGGTAAGCGAAACCAAGCCCACCCTGACCTTTGACCGCCTGGCCAGCATGATTCCCTATCTGGAAAAAATCTAAGGCGGCTGTGGACGCAGCACGGCAAAAAAGCGCCGAATTGCGTTCATATCGTGTAAAATTATTCGTATTTTTAGCGCGGACGGGCGATTGCGGCTCCTCCGCGCTTGACTTTTTTGTATCATAATTGTATATTGTATACATCCAGAATGGGAGAGGTGTTCCTTGATGTACAACGGCAGTTTTGATCTGAGCAACGAAAGCAAGCCCATCCGCGATATCGCCTATGATCGCCTCAAGCACGCGATCATTACCGGCGAATTGCCCGCAGGTTCGCGTATTGTGGAAACCACCTATGCCGAGCAGCTGCATATCAGCCGCACGCCTCTGCGCGAGGCGCTGCGCAAGCTGGAGCGCGACGGGCTGGTGGAATATGTGCTGCGCCGCGGCGTGGTGGTGCGCGCCTTTACGATCAACGATATCGAGGAGATTTTCACCATCCGCAACGCCATGATGATGCTGATCCTGCCTTCGGTGATCAAGAACGTGACGGACAAGGATATTGCCGAGCTGCGCGTTTTGCTGTCCGAAATGGATGTAGCGCAGGCCGAGGCCGACTGCGATGCGCTGGCCACCTTTAACCGCGCCTTCCATAGCAAGATCGAGCATCTGTCCGATAAAACCCGCATCCTCCGCGTGATCGACGACCAGGAGGAGTATATCACCCGCTTTGCGGCCATTACCATCGCCAGCATTGTGCGCCGTTCGAACGCCCACCAGGAACATCACCAGATGGTGGATCTGCTGGAGAAGCGCGACCTGCCTGGCATGATGAAGCTGATGGAGCACCATCTGGACGAAAGCAAGCAGACCTGCCTGGAGGCCGTCTCCAACCATAAATATTGATGGAAAGAAGGAAAACGAAATGAATTGGGATTTGAGCGTATTCTATAAAGGCTTTGATGATCCACAGATTGAGCGCGATTTTGCCCGCTGCGATGAGATTACTGTTGAAAAGCAGGCCGTTTTGAAGCAGGGTCTGTCCGTGCGCGAAACGCTGGAAAAGTACATGGCGCTTTCCGAAGAGCGGGAGCAGACCAACAAATACGGCGAGTATGCTTCGCTGTCCCTGTCTACCGATGCAAACAACACCGCTGCTATGCAGCTGATGGATCGCACCATGCAGCAGGATGTGGCGGACAGAATGGCCGGCGCGGCCTTCTCTCGCTATCTGGGCAGCCTGAGCGACGAGGCGTTTGAGCAGGCGATCGCTGAGAGCGAGCAGCTGCAGGCGGTGGATTTCTCCCTGCGGCAGGATCGTGCGGCGGCTAAACATTTGCCCGCGCCCGAAATCCAGGAGTGGCTGCTCAAAATGTCCCTGACCGGCAGCCGCGCCTTCTCTCAGCTGCGCGATAAGCTGGACGCGACCCTGAGCGTGGATTATCGCGGCGAAAAGCTGCCCCTGTCCGCCGTGCGCGGCAAGGCGGAGGATCCCGATCCGCAGGTGCGCTACGATGCCTATAAGGCCGAGCTGGCCGCCTATCCGCAGATCGAGCAGGCCATGGCCGCGTGCCTGAACGGCATCAAGGGCGAGGGCCTGACGATGCTGGAGGCCAATCGCTTTGATTCCATCCTGGATCAGACGCTGTTCTATTCCAATATGGATCGAGAAACGCTGGATGCGATGTGGCAGGCCTGCCGTGAATTCCTGCCCGCGTTCCGCAAGTATCTGCGCAAAAAGGGCGAGCTGCTGGGCCATAAGAACGGCCTGCCCTTCTATGATCTTTTCGCGCCCATGCATCTGGGGGATAAGCCTGGGAAAACCTATACCGTGGAGGAAGCCCGCGCGCTGCTGATCCGCGAAATGAGCAAATTCACCCCCGAAATGGGCCAGTTTATCGACAACGCCTTTGAGAACCACTGGATCGATATGTTCCCGCATGAGGGCAAGGGCGGCGGCGCGTTCTGTGCGGGCGTGCCCCATTGCGAGCAGAGCCGCGTGCTGACCAACTTTACCGGCAGCCTGGGCGATGTAAGCACACTGGCGCATGAGCTGGGCCATGCCTGGCACAACCGCTGCATGAAGGGGCTGCCCCTGGCCATGCGCGACGAGCCCATGCCGCTGGCGGAAACGGCCTCCATCTTCAACGAAACCCTGCTGGCGGGTGCGCTGCGTCAAAGTGCCTCCAAGGAGGAGCTGTTCACCCTGCTGGAAAGCGATCTGCAGAACAGCACGCAGGTGATCGTGGATATCTACAGCCGCTTCCTGTTTGAATCGGCCGTGATCGAGGGGCGCAAGACCCATACCCTCAGCGTGGAAGAGCTCAAGAATCTGATGCTCGACGCGCAGGATCAAAGTTACGGCGACGGTCTGGATCCCGAGTATCGCCATCCCTACATGTGGGCGTGCAAGAGCCATTATTACATTCCGGGCTTCGCTTTCTATAACTTCCCCTATGCCTTCGGCCTGCTCTTTGGCAAGGGTGTGTTCGCCCAGTATCAGCAAAAGGGCGCGGAGTTTGTGCCGGTGTACGACCAGCTGCTGCGCTCCTGTGGCTCGGATACCGTGGCCAACGTGGCCGCCAGCGTGGGCATCGACGTGCACAGCGTAGATTTCTGGCGTCAGTCCCTGCGCGTCATTGAAAAGGATATCGAGCTGTTCATTCAGCTGGCCGACGAACAGACGAAAGGATAATCAATGCTCACAGACCTTCAGATTGCGCAGGCTGCCGTGATGCAGCCCATTACACAGATCGCCCGGCAGGCAGGCGTCCGCGAGGATAGCCTGTCCTGCTATGGGCGCTATATCGCCAAGGTGGATCCAACTGCCTATCAGGATCAGCCCCCGCGCGCGCGGCTGATTCTGGTCACGGCCATTACGCCAACCCCGGCGGGCGAGGGCAAAACCACCGTCAGCGTTTCGTTGGCGGACGGCATGCGCCGCAACGGCAAAAACGCCATGCTGGCGCTGCGCGAGCCCTCGCAGGGCCCCGTATTTGGCATCAAGGGCGGCGCGGCGGGCGGCGGCTACGCCCAGGTGCTGCCCATGGAGAACATCAACCTGCATTTTACCGGCGATCTGCATGCCATCACTGCGGCCAACAATTTGCTGGCCGCCATGGTGGATAACCACATTCAGCAGGGCAACGCCCTGGGCATCGATCCCCGGCAGGTGGTTTTCCGCCGCTGCATGGATGTGAACGATCGTCAGCTGCGCGGCATTGTGTCCGGCCTGGGCGGCAAGATGAATGGTATGCCGCGTGAGGATGGCTTTGATATCACCGCCGCCAGCGAGATCATGGCCGCCTTCTGCATGGCAAGCGATCTGATGGATATGAAGGCGCGCATGGCGCGCATCACGGTGGGGCGCACCTATGCGGGCAAGCTGGTCACCTGTGGCGATATCGGCGCGCAGGGAGCCATGGCTGCGCTGCTGCGCGACGCGATGGCGCCCAACCTTGTGCAGACCATCGAGGGTACGCCCTGCCTGATGCACGGCGGCCCCTTCGCCAACATCGCCCATGGCTGCAACAGCGTGATCGCCACACGCCTGGCCATGAAGCTGAGCGATTATACCGTGACCGAGGCGGGCTTCGGCGCCGATCTGGGCGCGGAAAAGTTTATCGATATCAAGTGCCGCGCGGCGGGCATCTACCCGGACTGCGTGGTGCTGGTGGCTACCATCCGCGCGCTCAAGCACCACGGCGGCGTGGAGAAGGACTGCCTCAATCAGGAAAACGTGCCGGCCATGCTGGATGGCTGCGCCAATCTCAAGCGCCATCTGGATAACATCCGCACAGTATGGGGAGCGCCCGCTGTGGTGGCGATCAACCGCTTTACCAGCGATACCCAGGCTGAAATCGACGCGCTGAAGGACTGGCTGGCTCAGCAGAACGCTCCCTGCGCCCTGTGCGAGGGCTGGGGCAAGGGCGGCGCGGGCGCGCAGGAGCTGGCGGAGCTGGTTGTGCGCGAGGCCGACGGCGTGCATAGCCGCGTGCCCTTCTTTACCTATCCGGACGATATGGATCTGGCGCACAAGATCGACGCTGTGGCTCGCCGGGTGTACGGCGCGCGCGGGGCGACCTTTACCGCTCAGGCGATGAAGCAACTGAAAACCATGGAGGACGAGGGATTTGGCCGCTGCCCGGTGTGCATCGCCAAGACGCAGTATTCCTTCAGCGACGATGCGAAGCGCCGCAACGCGCCCACTGACTTTGATATCAATATCCGTTCCGCGCGCCTGTCCGCCGGCGCGGGCTTTGTGGTGGCCTTTGCAGGTGATATTATCGCCATGCCGGGTCTGCCGCGCCATCCCGCCGCGCTGGATATCGACGTGGACGAAAACGGCCGCATCGAAGGGCTTTTCTGACCGCATTCAACGATACGGAGGATAACTTATGCGCAAACTCGCATTCTGGATGATACTGGCCCTGCTTTGCCTGGCGCTGCCCTTTGCGTGCGCCGAGGAGGAAATCTCCTACGGCGAGCTATTTGGCGACCCCGCCACGCCCGCGCAGCTTCCCTCTGCGGGGGCGCAGCCCGCGCAGGAGCAGATGGCTCCCACGCCTGTGCCGACGGCAACCCCTCGGCTGGAGGGCGACGGCAGCGTGCTGCTGACCATCACGGCGGTGGGCGATGTGACCATTGGCCGCAACGTGCAGAGCAGCTCTACCATCTTTGCCAAGGAGCTCAAGCGCCAGGACGACGATATCAACTTCATTTTCCGCAACGTCAAGGATATCTTTGCCCAGGATGATATCACCATCGTCAATTTTGAAGGCGTGCTGGCCGAAGATTACAGCATCCCCTCGAAAAAGCGCAACAATAGTTTTCTGTTCCTTGCGCCGACTGCTTATGCTCAGGCACTGCCGGACAACGGCGTAGAAATCGCCACGATTGAAAACAACCATATCGACGATTTTGGAGACAATGGCCGCGCCAGCACTCAGCAGGCGCTGGCCGATGTGGGCGTTACCTGGTCGGACGAGTATCATATGGCCGAGTATGAAACGCAGGGCGTCAAGGTGGCCGTGCTCTCCTACAAGACCTTTGATTATTATGATACGCTCTACACCAAGGTGCCCGCCGAGGTTGCGGCAGCCAAGGCAAATCATGATCTGGTGATCGTGGCCTTCCATTGGGGCGCGGAAAAGGATTACGCGCCCAACGCCAACCAGCAGAAGCTGGGCCGCATGACCATCGACGCGGGGGCCGATCTCGTGATTGGCCATCACAGCCACCGCATCAATCCCATTGAAAAGTACAACGGCAAGTATATCGTCTATTCGCTGGGCAATTTCTCCTTTGCCGGCAACAATAAGCCCGATGATATGAGCACGTTTATTTTCCAGACGCGCTTCCGCATCAAGAATGGCGAGATCATCGCCAACCCCTTCCGCATCATTCCCTGTCGCATTTCTTCTAAGACCGACTATAACGATTTTGCGCCCACGCCCTATACGGCGGAATTGCAGATCAGCAACGTTATCAAAACCATGCAGAACAACAGCAAAAAGCTGCCCTACGCCGTGGACAGCTATCCGCTGGATTGGGAGTAATATGAGCACTGTCAAGGCTGTACTGATGGATGAAGCGGCGGTCGGCCGCGCGCTGACGCGCATTGCCCATGAGATTATTGAGCGCAACGATGGCTGCCAGGATGTGTGCCTGGTGGGCATCCGCCGCCGCGGCGTGCCGTTGGCTCAGCGCATTGCTGAGAACATCGAGCGCATTGAAAACCGCAAGGTACCGGTGGGCGAACTGGATATCATGCTGTACCGCGACGATCTGACCCGCATTGCCGATATGCCCAGGCTCAGCAGCACAAACGTGCCCTTTGACGTGACCAACAAGCGCGTGGTCATCGTGGACGATGTGCTCTATACCGGGCGCACTGCCCGCGCGGCCATCGACGCGCTGTTCGCCATGGGCCGTCCGGCCATGATTCAGCTGGCCATCCTGGTGGATCGCGGCCACCGCGAGCTGCCTATCCGCGCCGATTATGTGGGCAAAAACATCCCTACCTCGCGCTCTGAGGTGATTGCGGTGAAGCTGCCGCAGTTTGACGGCGAAACGTCGGTGCAGATTTTGACGCTGGAGTGAGTGAATTGCACGCGAAGATCGTACTGCTTTACGAAAACGAAGCGGGAAAGGCCCTGTGCGATACCGCCTCGCGCATCATTGCCGAGGCGGCGGTATCCTTTGGCCATACCTTTACGCTGCCGGTGCGCCGCTGCCCCGCGCAGGATACCGTGCCCGACGACGTGCTGGAGCTTTGCGCGCAGTCGCAGGGGATCATCGCGGCCTCGGCCGATATGTGCTGCCTGCCAGACCTTGCGGCCGAGCTTTTGTGCACCTGCCGCGTGCGGGAGCTTCGCTATGCGCATCTGATTCAGAACCGCAGCCTTACGGGGGAAAATCGCCCGCTCAATACGCTGCTGATTCAGGCGCTCTCGGCCGATGCGGACGCGCTGCGCGATACCGCGCGCCGGGCCTATGCGATCTCCGCGGAAGAGAATCTGCCTATCCTGCAAACACCCCCTGCGGGCAAGCTGGCGCAGGATTGGAAGGCTGCCGTTGGCGCGGCCGACAGCCTGCGCGCGCCCTTCCATGCGCGCGAAATTGCCCTGGCAGATGTGATTCCCATGATGATCAACCAGCCTCAGCGCCTGGGTGTACTGCTGTGCCCACCCTATGCGGGGGCTATTTTAGCGCCCGCGGCGGGCGCGCTGTGCGGCGCGCCAGGCATAAACTATGATATTTACCTGGGCGGCGAATGCCCGCTGTGCGCGCCGCTGGAGCAGAATGATAACGCGCTGCGCGATCAGCTCAATCCCTTTGGCCTGCTGCGCGCAATCGAGCATCTGCTGCGCGAGGGCATGCATCTGGAGCGCGAGGCGGCCTGCATCGAGGCTTCCATGCGCAATGTGCTGCAGGCGGGCTGGCGCACGGGGGATATCGCACTGCCTGATACGCCGCCGCTGCAGATGAACGGCGTAACCGAATTGATCTGCGAGCAAATTGAGGTAGCGGGGGAGTGGATTACGTATGAATAAGCCGGTGCTGCCCGATTACAGTAACTGCGGGTTGAACGTCGCATCCTCCGTGCTGCGGCATTTCGGCGCGCCATGCGCGCATCCGACGCATCCCGATGTGGACGCGCTGCTGGGTCGCAAGCAGTATAAAAATATCGTGGTCATGCTCTTTGACGGGCTTGGCATGGCCACGATTGCAGATCATCTGCCCAAGGACAGCTTTCTGGCCTCGCACATTGCGCGGCAGATGACGGCGGTATTTCCCTCCACCACCGTAGCCGCGACCACCAGCATTGAAAGCGGCGATTCTCCCTGCGAGCACGGATGGCTGGGCTGGTCGATGTATTTTTATCAGATCGACCGCATGGTGGATGTGTTTGTCAATCTGGATTCCTGGACGGGTAAGCCCATGGGGGGCGATGTGCGTGTGATCGATCAATACCGCCCCTATCGCAACATCTGCCAGCGGCTGAACGCTACGGGCAACGTATCGGCGCATATTGTGTCCCGCTTTGGCTCGAATCGCATTCAGACGCTGGACGAGATGTTTGATACCGCCGCCGCCCTGTGCGGCGCGCCAGGCAGGCGCTATATCTATACCTACTGGGGCGAGCCGGACCATACCATGCACGATCAGGGCGTGATGGCCGTGGGGGATATGGTGCGCGATATCGATGACCGCGTGCGGTCTTTCTGCCAGGCAATGGACGAGGACACGCTGGTGCTGGTCACGGCGGATCACGGCCTGCTGGACTGTGAGTGCAGGTATACCTGCGATTATCCGGAATTGGAGCAGGCGCTGACGCGGCCCTTTCATATCGAGGCGCGTGCGGCGGGCTTCTATGTAAAGCCGGAATACAGGAAGGTTTTTCCCCAGCTGTTTGACGCGGCCTTCGGCCACGATGATTTCTGGCTGGTGCCAACCGACGCCGCCCTGTCCATGGGGCTGCTTGGCGGTGGGACGCCGCGCGCGGATATCCGTGAGATCATTGGCGATTATATCGCCATCGCCACCAGCAGGTATTCGCTGGCGCACAGCCGCGAGGATACGGCGCTGACCGCCATGCATGCTGGCATGACGGCACGCGAAATGTATGTGCCCCTGATTGTGGCGAAGACCTGAGTGCTTTATACCGGAAAGGTGAAATAAGTATCCGGGTACGGCTCCTGATTGAGGGTGAAGTGCCACCACTCGCTAGACAGGGGACGGAAGTTCTCGGATAGCATCAGCTCCCGCAGCAGGCGGCGATTGGCAAGCTGCTCCGGGCTTAGCTCCTGCGTGTAATCAGGATGGGACAAGTCGCCGAAATAATCAAACGGTCCGCCCATATCCACCTCGCGCCCGTGTGCCATATCAAACAGGGTTAAATCCACCGTACTGCCCCGGCTGTGGCCGGATTTCGCGGCGATGTAGCCCTCCTTGAACAAATTGGCCTTATTGACCTGGGGATAAAAATAGGGCTTCATGCGCACGTCGCTTAGATCCTTAGCCCAGCGGACAAAGTGATCCACCGCCATTTGAGGGCGGTAAGCGTCAAACACTTTCAGCCGATAGCCGCGCGCAATGGCAGCCTGGCTTACTCGCGATAATGCTTGCGCAGCCTCGCGGGTCATCAGCGCGCGCGGGGCAGTGTAGCCGTCGATGCGTTCGCCGATAAAATTGTACGTGGAAAAATAGCGAATCTCAAGCAGAATGTCGGGCAGCGCATCTGCAAGCGATACGAAGCCGGACGAATCCTGCGGGGAAACTGTGCCAGCGGGCATGCAAATCATCCTTCTTTTTTTGAATTGTGCCGCGGTGCGGCAGCCTCATTGTAGCCCAATCGGCAGGCAAAGGCAACTGCCCATCCGGATAAAAATTGACAGAAATGCCACAAGGGATTATACTAACCCATTGTGATTGCAAAGTAATGGAGATACGCGCGATGCTGAAAAAACTGCTGACGATTCTGCTGCTGTGCGCGCTGCCGCTCACCGGCGCGATGGGGGAGATTGTTTCCCTATCTGCGGACGGCGCGCCAGGACTGCGCTATGACTACGATCGATATGCCACGGAAAACGGCTATGAAGATCCGTCCATTTCCGTTACGATCTATAACGGTCAGATGGAGGAAACCAAGTACATCTACGCCCTGGTTAAAATCGCCCAGCCTAATCAGCTGCGCACGGCGCTGGCCTATAAGGTCAATTCCAGCCGCACGTATAAGCCTGCGCTCATCGCGGAGAGAAACAATGCGGTGCTGGCGGTGAACGGCGATTTCTGCAATTTTGATACCAAGGGATACCTGGTGCGCCAGGGTGTTTTCTATTATAACCGCGCGTACAAAACCATGGATGTGCTGATTATTGATCAGAATGGCGATTTCCATGTGATTACCGAGCCTACGGTGGGCGCGGTGGAGAATTGGCAGCGCGATCATCCCGATTTGCAGGTGGTCAACAGCTTTGACTTTGGCCCGGCAATCATTGTCGATGGCGAGCGCGCGCATGAAGACCTGAATACCGCCGGCAACGCCAGCGTCGCGCGCGGGCATCTGCGCTTTGCGCGCACGGTGCTTTGCCAGCTGGAGGGCGAGCTGACCTATCTGGCCCTGTGCTGCCAGGGCGATCAGGATGGCCATAACCTGGGCTTTACCTATGAGGAGCTGTATACCTGCATCCGCGCCATTGAGCACGAACAGGGCATAACCGTCCGCGTGGCCTATAACCTGGATGGCGGCTATTCCAGCGCGATGGTTCTGCATAATGAAAAGATCAACTGGCCTGAAAACGGCGTAAACCGCGAGGTATCGGATATCGTATATTTTGCCAGTGCATGGCAGAAAGAATAAAGGAGGCTGTTTTTCATGAGCAATACGCCCACCCCGCATATCAGCTGCAACCCCGGAGATTTTGCCAAAACCGTGTTGATGCCTGGCGATCCGCTGCGCGCGGAGTTCATCGCCAACACCTTTCTGACCGAGGCCAAGCTGGTCAATAACGTTCGCGGCATTCAGGGCTATACCGGTCTGTATAAGGACAAGCCTGTGTCTGTCATGGCGTCCGGCATGGGCATTCCCTCCATTGGCATCTATTCCTACGAGCTGTTCCATTTCTATGGCGTGGAAAACATCATCCGCATCGGTTCGGCCGGCATGATCCAGCAGGATCTCAAGCTGCGCAGTGTGGTGGCCGCCATGAGCGCCTATTCCAACTCTGACTACGGCAAACAGTTCGGCTTTGAGGGCAATCTGGCCCCCTGCGCCAGCTGGAAGCTGCTCAAGGCTGCTTATGATAAGGCAACCGAGATGGGCGTGAACATGCCCGTGGGGCCTGTGTATTCCTCCGATACGTTCTATGATGAATCCGCTCCGCTGGGCAAGCTGCAAAAGCTTGGCGTGCTGGCGGTGGAGATGGAAAGCTACGCGCTGTATCTGAACGCCGCCCGCGCGGGCAAGAACGCGCTGGCGCTGCTGACCATCTCGGATAATCCCTTTACCGGCGAGGGCCTGGACAGCGAGCAGCGGCAGAATACCTTTACCCAGATGATGAAAATCGCGCTGGAGATTGCCTGATATGCGCATTTTAATCAGCGCCTGCCTGCTGGGCGCGTGCTGCCGCTACGATGGTAAAAGCAAGCAGTTCGCCGCCGCGCTGACCCTGCGGCGGGAGCACGAGCTGGTGCCCGTATGCCCCGAGCAGCTGGGCGGCCTGCCTACTCCGCGCCCGCCCTGCGAGCGCGTGGGCGAGCGGGTGATCAGCGCTGAGGGCGTTGACCGAACGGATGAATACGACCGCGGCGCGCAGGAAGCGGCGCGGCTGTATGATCTGCTTGCCTGCGACTGCGCCGTGCTCAAGGCCCGCAGCCCTATGTGCGGCCGGGATCGCATATATGATGGCACCTTCTCCGGCACGCTGATGGCGGGGGATGGGCGCTTGGCGGCGCTGCTGCGTGGCCGGGGCGTGAAAGTCTATACCGAAGACGAGATAGAAATCGCATTGCTGAATAAACTGGGAGAATAATTGGCTATATAAAACAAACAGCGCCCTTTTTCTGCCTGAGCGGAGGAGGGGCGCTGCTTGCTTTATGGAGACTGAGAAAAGCCAATAACGGAAACCATATGTCACATCCATTTGTACAAAAGCCCCCAAAGAAAAAACTTGACTGCGCCGAAAACCGGGAGAAATCCGCATACAGGGGCCTTGACAGAAATTTTTATTGAAAATGTGAAAAAACGGCCTTGACATTGACTTTTTCGTGTGCTATCATCTATAATTGCATCAGTATTGGTAAGATACCGATTTCTGGCCATTTTGAGGGTTCTTTTGAGAAAAAAGAACAAAAAAAGAACAATCCAAAATGCCAAAGAGGTACCGCCGTTCTGCGCTGCAACAGTAAAGGGGTGATTGCTTTTTATGGTGCACGAGGTTCAGATGGGGAAGCACTGCAAGCGCATGAGCTTCTCGCGCATCGATGAAGTTCTGGACATGCCCAACCTGATTGAGGTTCAGAAAAACAGCTATCGCAAGTTCCTTCAGGAGGATCTGCGCGAGGTGCTGGCCGACGTATCCCCGATTGTGGATTACAGCGGCAACCTGATCCTTGAGTTTGTTGATTATTCGCTTGACTCGGTTCCCAAAAATTCAATCGAACGCTGCCGCGAACGCGACCTGACCTATGCCGCGCCGCTGAAGGTGTTTGTGCGCCTGAAGAACAAGGAAACGGGCGAAATCAAGGAAACCGAAGTGTTCATGGGCGATTTCCCGCTGATGACCGAGCACGGCACCTTCCTGATCAATGGCGCGGAGCGCGTCATTGTCAGCCAGTTGGTTCGTTCTCCCGGCGCCTATTTTTCCATGACCATGGATAAGACGGGCAAGCAGCTTTTTGCCGCCCAGATCATCCCCAACCGCGGCGCGTGGCTGGAATATGAAACCGACAGCAACGATGTGCTGTGGGTGCGTATTGACCGTGCCCGTAAGCTGCCCATCACCGTGCTTCTGCGTGCACTGGGCTATGGCAGCGACGCTGATATCGTGGGTCTGCTGGGCGAGGATGAGCGTCTGCTGGCCACCATCGAGCGCAGCGACAGCACCAAGAGCCAGTCTCAGGGCCTGATTGAAATCTACAAGCGGCAGAAGCCCGGCGAGCCCCCGACCGAGGACGGCGCGCGCACGCTGCTGAACAACCTGTTCTTTGATCCCAAGCGCTATGACCTGATGCGCGTGGGCCGCTATAAGTTCAATAAAAAGCTGGGCGTTGCCGCCCGTATCGCCGGCCATCACGCGGCTGAGGATATCATCGATCCCCGTTCCGGCGAGGTGCTGGTGCAAAAGGACGCGGTCATCGACCGTGATACCGCTGTTGCCATCCAGAATGCCGGCATCAACGCGGTCAACCTGATTTGCGATGAGCACGTGGTGCGCGTGCTGGGCAACAATTTTGTGGACGCGGCCGCGTATCTGCCCTTTGATCCCCATGAGGCGGGCGTGAACGAAATGGCGCATCTGCCCACCCTGCTGGCCACCATCGAGGGCCTGGAGGATCCCGAGGATATCAAGCGCGCTGTGCGCGAGAACATCGCCAACATCGTGCCCAAGCACATCATCGTGGATGATATCACCGCTTCCGTCAGCTATCTGCTGGGCATGCCCTACGGCGTGGGCGAGACGGACGATATCGACCATCTGGGCAACCGCCGCCTGCGCAGTGTGGGCGAGCTGCTGCAAAACCAGGTGCGCATCGGCCTGACCCGCCTGGAGCGCGTTGTGCGTGAGCGCATGGCTATCCAGGATGCTAACGACGTCAAGCCCAACGATCTGATCAATATCCGCCCCGTCAGCGCGGCGATCAAGGAGTTCTTCGGCTCCTCCCAGCTGTCCCAGTTCATGGACCAGCCCAATCCCCTGGCCGAGCTGACGCATAAGCGCCGTCTGTCCGCCCTGGGCCCTGGCGGCTTGAACCGCGACCGCGCCGGCATGGAGGTGCGCGACGTGCACTATTCGCACTATTCGCGTATCTGCCCCATCGAGACGCCTGAAGGCCCCAACATCGGTCTGATCGGCTCGCTGGCTACCTATGCCCGCATTAATGAGTACGGCTTCATCGAGGCCCCCTACCGCAAGGTGGATAAGGAAACCGGCCGCGTGACTGACGAAATCGTCTACATGACTGCGGACGAAGAGGATAACTACAACGTCGGCCAGGCCAAGGAGCCCCTCAATCCCGATAATACCTTCAAAAACGATCACGTGACCGTGCGTTGGCGCGATGAAATTATGGAAGTGCCCGCCTCTCATGTGGATTATATCGACGTGTCGCCCAAGCAGCTGGTATCCGTGGCCACGGCCATGATCCCCTTCCTTGAAAACGACGACGCGAACCGCGCCCTGATGGGCTCCAACATGCAGCGCCAGGCTGTGCCGCTGCTGGTGCCCGAAGCGCCGATCGTAGGCACGGGCATGGAGTACAAGGCTGCGCATGACTCGGGCGTTGTGACCCTGTCCAAGCATGCTGGCATCGTGCACTCCGTGGCTGCCGACGAAGTAACCATCCAGGATGACGACGGCGTGCTGCATCAGTATAAGCTGACCAAGTTCGCCCGCTCCAACCAGGGCACCTGCATCAACCAGCGCCCCCGCGTCAGCTACGGCGAGCGCGTGGAGGTGGGCGATCTGCTGGCCGACGGCCCCTCTACCGAGAACGGCGAAATCGGCCTGGGCCGCAACATGCTCATCGGTTTCATGACCTGGGAAGGCTACAACTACGAGGACGCCGTGCTGCTGAGCCAGCGCCTGGTAAAGGAAGATAAGTATACCTCCATTCATATCGAGGAGTATGAATCCGAAGCCCGCGAAACCAAGCTGGGGCCGGAGGAGATCACCCGCGATATTCCCAACGTCGGCGACGACGCAATCAAGGATCTGGACGAGGAGGGCATCATCCGCATTGGCGCGGAAGTCCGCTCCGGCGATATCCTGGTAGGCAAGGTAACGCCCAAGGGCGAAACCGAGCTGACCCCGGAAGAGCGCCTGCTGCGCGCGATCTTCGGCGAGAAGGCGCGCGAGGTGCGCGACACCTCCCTGAAGGTGCCCCACGGCGAGGGCGGCATCATCGTGGATGTGAAGATCTTCACCCGCGAAAACAAGGATGAGCTTAGCCCCGGCGTAAACAAGATGGTGCGCGTGTATATCGCCCAGAAGCGTAAGATCAGCGTGGGCGACAAGATGTCTGGCCGCCACGGCAACAAGGGCGTTGTGTCCCGCATTCTGCGCGAGGAGGACATGCCTTTCCTGCCCGATGGCACCCCGCTGGATATCGTACTGAACCCCCTGGGCGTACCTTCCCGTATGAACATCGGTCAGGTGCTGGAAGTGCATCTGGGCATGGCCGCCAGAAAGCTCGGCTGGAAGGTTGCCACCCCCGTATTTGACGGCGCGACCAAGGAAGACATCGACGAATGCCTCAAGATGGCCGGTATGGATCCCAGTGGCAAGACCATCCTGTATGATGGCCGCACGGGCGAACCGTTTGAAAACCCGGTCACGGTGGGCATCATGTACTTCCTCAAGCTCCACCATCTGGTAGACGATAAGATGCATGCCCGCTCCACCGGCCCCTACAGCATGGTTACGCAGCAGCCTCTGGGCGGCAAGGCCCAGTTCGGCGGCCAGCGCTTTGGCGAAATGGAAGTGTGGGCGCTGGAAGCCTACGGCGCGGCCAACACCCTGCAGGAAATCCTGACGGTGAAGTCCGACGATATCGTGGGCCGCGTAAAGACCTACGAGGCCATTATCAAAGGCCAGAACATCCCCACGCCCGGCGTGCCTGAGAGCTTCAAGGTGCTGCTCAAGGAGCTGCAGTCCCTGTGCTTGGACGTGAAGGTGCTCAACGAAAATAAGGAAGTCATCGAAATCCGCGACGATGACGATGACGACGATATGGGCGATACGCCGATGCGTCCCGTCCGCGAGGCCGATCGCGACGACCTGCTTGACGGCGAGGGCGAAGCGGAAGACGGCGGCGATTATGAAGATCTGGACGATATCACCGATATCGACGACGAGCTTGGCGAGCTGGATAATCTGGATAAGCTGGGCGGAGACGACGATTTTGCTGATTTCGACGATCCGCTCACGGATATCGACGATGATGATATCGAGTAAGCTGCGAAGGAGTGTGGAAACAGGATGTTTGAACTGACCAATGTTGACTCCATCCAGATTGGCATGGCGTCGCCTGAGCAGATTCTTGCGTGGTCCTACGGCGAGGTAACCAAGCCCGAAACCATCAATTACCGCACGCTCAAGCCCGAGCGTGACGGCCTGTACTGCGAACGCATCTTCGGACCTACCAAGGACTGGGAATGCAACTGCGGTAAATATAAGCGCATCAAATACAAGGATAAGGACAAGGTGTGCGACAAGTGCGGCGTGCAGATCACCCGCGCCAAGGTTCGCCGCGAGCGCATGGGCCATATCGCCCTGGCCGCCCCTGTCAGCCATATCTGGTACTTCAAGGGCATTCCCAGCCGCATGGGCATGATCCTGGATGTGTCCCCCCGTGCGCTGGAAAAGGTGCTGTATTTTGCCTCCTACATCGTGCTGGACGCGGGCAACGAGGCTGTGATCAAGGCTGAAAAGCACAGCCTGATCACTGATGCGCGCTATCGCCAGATCATGGCCATGAGCGAGGAGGAGCGCGGCTCCTTCCGCGCGGGCATCGGTGCAGAGGCCGTCAAGGAAATGCTGCAGGAGCTGGATCTGGACGCGCTCAGCGCCCAGCTGAAGGCTGAAATTGCCACCCTGATCGAAAAGGAAAAGGACCGCGAAAGCGAAGGCCAGAAGCGCACCCACGCCATCAAGCGCCTGGAGGTGGTGGAGGCCTTCCGCCAGAGCGGCAATAAGCCCGAGTGGATGGTGCTGGACGTAATCCCCGTGATTCCGCCCGATCTGCGCCCCATGATTCAGCTGGACGGCGGCCGCTTCGCCACCAGCGACCTGAACGATCTGTATCGCCGCGTGATCAACCGTAATAACCGCCTCAAGCGCATGCTGGAGCTGGGCACGCCCGATATCATCGTCCGCAATGAAAAGCGCATGCTGCAGGAGGCTGTGGACGCGCTGATCGATAACGGCCGCCGCGGCCGCCCCGTAACGGGCCCCGGCAACCGTGCCCTCAAGAGCATGTCCGATCTGCTTCGCGGTAAGCAGGGTCGCTTCCGCCAGAACCTGCTGGGCAAGCGCGTGGACTATTCCGGCCGTTCCGTTATCGTCGTAGGCCCTGAGCTCAAGCTCCATCAGTGCGGCCTGCCCAAGGATATGGCGCTGGAGCTGTTCAAGCCCTTCGTCATGGAGCGCCTGGTCAAGCAGGGCATTGCCCATAACATCCGCGCCGCCAAGCGCATGGTGGAAAAGGTGCGCCCCGAGGTATGGGATATCCTGGAGAACGTAATCAAGGATCATCCGGTGCTGCTCAACCGCGCGCCTACCCTGCACCGTCTGGGCATTCAGGCCTTTGAGCCGGTGCTGGTAGAGGGCAAGGCCATGAAGCTGCATCCTCTGGCCTGTACCGCCTACAACGCCGACTTCGACGGCGACCAAATGGCCGTGCACGTCCCCCTGTCCATGGAGGCGCAGGCTGAGGCGCGCTTCCTGATGCTGTGCGCCAACAACGTCATGAAGCCCCAGGACGGCAAGCCTGTTATCAGCCCCACGCAGGATATGGTTATCGGCTGCCACTACCTGACCATTGTGGATCCCGACGCCATCGGCGCGGGCCGCATCTTTGCCAATCAGAACGAAGCGCTCATGGCCTATCAGGCGCATCAGATCACCCTGCAGTCGCCCATTAAGGTGCGTATCGACCGTACCTTCAAGGGCGTGACGGAGCGCCGTGTGATCGACTGCACCCTGGGCAAGCTGATCTTCAACGAGAACATTCCCCAGGATCTGGGCTTCAAGCCCCGTGAGTCCATGGACGATATGTTCAAGCTGGAAATCGACAAGGAGGTTGTCAAGAAGGATCTGGGCAACATCGTTGAGCGCTGCTTCCGCGTGCACGGCGTGAATATCTGCGCCCAGGTGCTGGATAATATCAAGGCCATGGGCTACAAGTATTCCACCCGCGGCGCCATCACCGTGGCCGTTAGCGATATCATCGTTCCGCCCGAAAAGCCCGAGCTGCTGCGCAAGGCTGACGAGCGTGTGCACGATATCGAGCGCAAGTACCGCCGCGGCCTGATGAGCGAGGACGAGCGCTACGCCAACGTAATCAAGACCTGGAACGACACCACAGCCGCCCTGCGCGGCCGCGTGCTGGAAGTCCTGCCGCATAAGAACCCCATCTACATGATGACCAACTCCGGCGCCCGCGGTAGCATCGCGCAGGTTGCTCAGCTGGCTGGTATGCGCGGCAACATGGCTTCTCCTTCCGGTAAAACCATTGAAATTCCTATTCGCGCAAACTTCCGTGAAGGCCTGAACGTGCTGGAGTTCTTCATGTCCTCCCATGGTTCTCGTAAGGCTCTGTCCGATACCGCTCTGCGTACTGCCGACTCTGGTTATCTGACCCGTCGTCTGGTGGACGTGGCGCAGGAGGTTATCGTGCGCGAAACCGACTGCTTCGAGGAGCGCGGCGAAAAGGTGCGCGGCATCAAGATCGAAGCCATCGGCGAAATGAAATCCCTGGAAGACCGCGCGCAGGGTCGCGTGGCTGCCGAGGATATCATCGATCCCAAGACGGGCGAAGTGATCTGCGCCCTGAACGAGACGATCGACTACAAGAAGGCCGCGCTGATCGGCAAGGCTGGCATCAAGTCCGTCACGGTGCGTTCGGTGCTTACCTGCCGCTGCCAGAACGGCGTATGCGCCCGCTGCTACGGCATGAACCTGGCGCACGGCGGCGATGTGGATATCGGCGAGGCGGTCGGCATTATTGCCGCGCAGGCCATCGGCGAACCCGGTACGCAGCTGACCATGCGTACCTTCCATACGGGCGGCATCGCCAGCACCTCCGACATTACGCAGGGTCTTCCCCGCGTTGAGGAGCTGTTCGAGGCCCGCAAGCCCAAGCATGACGCTACCCTGGCCGAAATCAGCGGCCGTGTGTCCATCAGCGAAAACAAGAAAAAGCGCGAGATTACCATCACCAACGAGGAGGATCCCAACGAAAAGAAGGTCTACCCGATCCATTACGGTATCCATGTGCGCGTAAACGATGGCGATCTGGTCGCAGCCGGCGCGGAGCTGACCGAGGGCTCCATCAACCCGCATGATCTGCTGCGCATTCTGGGCGTGAAGGCTGTTCAGGAATACCTGCTCAAGGAAGTTCTGAACGTGTACCACAGCCAGGGCGGCGTTTCGATCAGCGATAAGCACATCGAAATCATCGTCCGTCAGATGCTGCGCAAGGTGCGCGTGGTGGATAGCGGCGATACCGATCTGCTGCCTGGCAGCTTTGTGGATATCTTCCGCTTTGAGGAAGCCAACGAAAAGACCATCCTGGCCGGCGGCCGTCCTGCCTATTCCAGCCGCGTGCTGCTGGGCATCACCAAGGCTTCTCTGGCTACGGAGAGCTTCCTGTCCGCCGCTTCCTTCCAGGAGACCACGCGTGTGCTGACCGAAGCCGCCATCAAGGGCAAGGTCGATCCGCTGCTGGGCCTGAAGGAAAACGTCATCATCGGCAAGCTTATTCCCGCCGGTACGGGCCTGCGCCGCTACAAGAACATCGAGCTGCAGGAAACCTACTGATTTATTCACGCGGGCAGGCACTTTTTGCCTGATCTTCCCCGCATGAACAGCGCCCCCTTTTCGCATGCTATAACAGGTGCGAAAAGGGGGTATTTTGATTTGACGTGGATATTGTTTCTGATCCAGATGGCGGTAACGGTGGTGGTTGGGTGCTATTTCTGGTCGCAGCTCAAAAAGGAGCGCCAGGCTCAGCCCGGCCTGCGGCGCGAGGCCTCGCGCGAGATGGAGCATCTGCGCAAGATGCGCACGGTACATCTGAGCGAACCGCTCAGCGAGCATGTGCGCCCGCAGAGCTTTGAGGATATTATCGGCCAGCAAGAGGGCATCAAGTCCCTGCAGGCCATCCTGTGCGGCGCCAATCCCCAGCATGTGATTATCTACGGCCCTCCGGGCATTGGTAAAACCTGTGCGGCGCGGCTGGTGCTGGAGTACGCCAAGCACAGCCCCGGCACGCCCTTTAAGGAAAACGCGCCCTTTATTGAAATGGACGCGACCTGCGTGCGCTTTGATGAGCGTTCCATTGCCGACCCGCTGTTTGGCAGCGTGCACGATCCCATCTATCAGGGCGCGGGCAGTCTGGGGGTGCAGGGCGTGCCGCAGCCCAAGCCCGGCGCGGTGACAAAGGCGCACGGCGGCGTGCTGTTTCTGGATGAAATTGGCGAGCTGCATCCCATCCAGATGAATAAGCTGCTCAAGGTGCTTGAGGATCGCTGCGTGCATTTTGAATCGGCCTACTATAATCCCGACGACAGCGCAGTTCCCCGGCACATCCACGATATCTTCAAAAACGGCCTGCCGGCGGATTTTCGCCTGATCGGCGCGACCACGCGCAATCCCGAGGATCTGCCGCCCGCCCTGCGTTCGCGCTGTATGGAGGTGTTTTTCCGTGCCTTGGAGCCCAGCGAGGTGGCGCAGATTGCCGATGGCGCGGCCAAACGTGCGGGCTATCAGATGCTGCCTGATATCGGCGCGCTTTGCGGGCGCTATGCTGCCTGTGGGCGCGACGCCGTCAATATGGTGCAGATGGCCGCTGGCCTGGCGCAGATGGAGCAGCGCACCCGGATTACCCAGGCAGATATGGAATGGGTGATCACCTCGGGGCACTATCCTGCCCGCCCGGATCAGCGCGCGGCGCAGGAAAACCGCGTGGGCGCGGTGCATGGGCTGGCGGTGTTTGGCAGTCATCAGGGCGCGGTGATGGAAATCGAAGCCGTGACCATGCCGGGCAGCGGGCATGTGACGGTGCGCGGCATTGTGGATGAGGAAGAAATGGGGAATAGCGCGCACTGCATGAAGCGCCGTTCCACCGCACGCGTATCCGCTGATAATGTGGAAACGGTGCTGCGTATGCAGGGTTATTTGCCCGCGGATCGGGACGTGCATGTCAACTTCCCCGGCGGCGCGCCGGTGGACGGGCCCAGCGCGGGCGTGGCCATGGCGGTGGCGGCGGTCAGCGCGCTGACGGGGCGTCCCGTGGACGGCGGCTGCGCCCTGACGGGCGAAATCTCCGTCCAGGGGCAGATTAAGCCTGTGGGCGGTGTGCCTGAAAAGGTGGAGGCTGCCCGGCGCGCGGGGCTGATCCGCGCCTATGTGCCGCGCGAAAACATGCAGGAGCGCTTTGAAGATTGCGGCATTGATGTGCGCGCCATTGATACCCTGGCGCAGGCGCTGGAGCGCGTGCTGCTGCCCGCTGCGCTTTCCGAAACGGAGACCGAAAAGCAGCCCGCGCGGATTGCGCCCCTGGCCGCGCAGGGGACGGGCGGCGAAGCGTCTTGCAATGGGTGATGAATTCTGGTAAAATATACACGTGAAAATAGATCCAGGGAGGGCCGTATGGCAACAAAACGCAAGTCCAAAACAATCCGCATCCCGCTGATGCCTTTGCGGGGGCTGATGATATTTCCCCACATGGTGCTGCATTTCGATGTGGGCCGTCCGCGCAGCATCGCCGCGCTGGAAGCTGCCATGTTGGAAGGTCAGCAGATCTTTTTGAGCGCGCAGAAGGACGGCGAGGTGGAAAATCCCACGGCGGAGGATATCTGCCGTGTGGGCACCATCGCGCTGATCAAGCAGGTGCTCAATCTTCCCGGCGACAGCCTGCGCGTGCTGGTAGAGGGCCGTCAGCGCGCGGTGCTCAAATCCATCGTGCAGGAGGATCCCCATTGGGTGGCCGACGTCACTCCCATTATCGACGAAACGCCGCAGGATGATACCACGCTGCTGGCATTGGTGCGGACAACGCACGAGCTGTTTGAGGAATATGCCCGCGCCAGCATGCGCATATCGCCCGAGACGCTTAAATCCGTCAGCGATGTGGAAGCGCCCGATCAGCTGGCTGATGTGATCGCCGCAAACGTCCTGACACGCTTGGAGGATCGCCAGGCCATCCTGGAGGAGGTCAGCGTGACTGCCCGCCTGGAAACGCTGTGCGGCATTCTGATGCGCGAAACCGAGCTGGCAGGTGTGGAAAAGCAGGTGCAGGGGCGCATCAAAAAGCAGATTGAGAAAAACCAGAAGGACTATTACCTGAGGGAGCAGATTCGCGCCATTCAGGAGGAACTGGGCGAGGACGACGCGGCTGAAAACGACGAGCTGCGCGAGAGGCTGCGCAAGCTTCCCTTGCCCGATGAAGTGCGCCAGAAGGCCGAGCATGAGCTGGATCGTCTGGCGCGTATGGCTCCCGGTACGCCTGAAATCAGCGGGCTGCAAACATATATCGAGTGGATCCTCGATCTGCCCTGGGGCAAGTATACCACCGACAACCTTGATCTCAAGCGTGCGCGCCGTGTGCTGGATGAGGATCACTACGGCATGCAGCAGGTGAAGGAGCGCGTGATTGAATACCTGGCAGTGCGCCGCATGAAGCAGCAAAACGCCGGGGACGGCAGCCTGCGCGGGCCCATCCTGTGCTTTGTCGGCCCGCCAGGCGTGGGCAAAACCTCCATTGTGCGCGGTATCGCCCGCGCGGTAGGGCGCAAGTTTGTGCAGATGTCCCTGGGCGGCGTGCGAGACGAGGCAGAGATCCGCGGCCATCGCCGCACCTATGTGGGCGCGATTCCAGGCCGCATCATCGCCAGCATGAAGCTGGCCGGCACGATGAATCCGGTGTTCCTGTTTGATGAAATTGACAAGATGAGCAACGATTTCCGCGGCGATCCCGCCAGCGCCATGCTGGAGGTGCTCGACGGCGAGCAGAACAACGCCTTCCGCGATCATTATTTGGAGGTGCCCTTCGATCTGTCGCAGGTGATGTTCATCACCACCGCCAACAGCATCGAAACCATCCCCGGCCCGCTGCGCGACCGTATGGAAATCATCGAGGTGCCCAGCTATACCGAGGAGGAAAAGCTGCAGATTGCCAAGCGCCACCTGCTGCCTCGTCAGGTGCAGGAGCACGGACTGCCCAAGGGCAGCGTGCGCATGGGCGATGCGGCGCTCAAGGCCGTAATCGAGGGTTATACCCGCGAGGCTGGCGTGCGCACGCTGACGCGCACCATCGCGCGCGTAGCGCGCAAGGCGGCCGTGGAAATGCTGGAAAACGATGTGAAATCCGTCACGGTGACGCGCGATAAGGTGACGGAATATCTGGGCGCGGTGCGTTATCTGCGCGATCTGCCCGAGAAAAAGCCGCGCGTAGGCGTGGTAAACGGCCTGGCCTATACCACCGTGGGCGGCGAAACGCTGGCGGTGGAGTGTGCGGTGATGGCGGGCGGCGGCGGCCTGAAGCTGACCGGTCAGCTGGGCGATGTGATGAAGGAAAGCGCCCAGGCGGCGCTGTCGTGGATTCGCGCCCATGCGGCGGAGTTTGACCTGGCGCCGGACTTTTACAAGACCATTGATATTCACATCCATGTACCCGAGGGCGCGGTGCCCAAGGACGGCCCCTCTGCGGGCGTGACCATGGCCACGGCGCTGATGAGCGCCATCACGGGCCGTGCCGTGCGGCAGGATGTGGCCATGACGGGCGAAATCACCCTGCGCGGGCGCGTGCTGCCCATCGGCGGGGTTAAGGAAAAAATGCTGGCGGCCTATCGAGCGGGTATCCGCACGCTGCTGCTGCCGCAGGAGAACAAAAAGGATCTGGAGGATGTGCCCGAGCATGTGCGCAAGGTGTTTGATATCATCCTGGTGGAAAATATCGGCGATGTGCTGAAGGTAGCGCTGCTTCCCAAAGATAACTGACAAAAGCGAAAGCGGGTACGCATGGAAATTAAGAACGCAAAATTTGTTACCAGTATGGCGCAGTATGGGCGCTTTACGGGCATCGGCCTGCCGCAGATCGCCGTGGCGGGTAAGAGCAACGTGGGAAAATCCAGCCTGATCAACGCCTTGTGCCGCAATGGCAAGCTGGCCAAAACCAGCGGCACGCCGGGCAAAACGCGGCTGCTGAACGTGTTTGAAATCAATGGTGGTACGGGCGACGCATTTCACCTGATCGATCTGCCTGGCTATGGCTTTGCGCGCGTGGATAAGGGCGAAAAGCTGCGCTGGGGCGAAATGATGCAGGGCTACTTTGACAATACCAGGGAGCTGAAGCTGGTGCTGCAGCTGGTGGATATTCGCCATGAGCCTACGCAGGATGATATCGACATGGTGAACTTCCTGCGCGCGACGGGCGCGAAATTCCAGCTGATCGCCACCAAGGCCGATAAGATATCACGCGGCGCGCGGATGAAATACACCGCGCCCATTGGCCGCGCCCTGCAAACGCAGCCCTGGGAGCTGATTTGCTGGTCCAGCGAGAACGGCGATGGCCGGGATCAACTGCTCAAGGTGATTGAACAGGCAATCAAGGCATAAAAACAAAATGACCGGATGGCTGCACGCCATTCGGTCGTTTTACATTATTCGGTTTTGCCCTTGCTCAGCGGCGGCTTGCGTCCGTATATACCGGTGCGGATTTCCTGTAGATAGGCCTCGCGCATGGGCATGCCCAGCACGTTCTCCGCATCGCGCGCAGCGCGCTCCTGGTCATAGGGAAGCAGGATGAAATTTAAATCCAGCGGCGCGGGATCAGCGCCCATTTCGCATTGCAGGATGGCGTACTGCACCATGGACAGCCCCAGGCTGTTGCCTACGCTGCCGATGCTGAACAGCAGCTTTGGCGCGCTGCGCAGCGAGCGCAAGCCGGGGCGGTGGATGTCGGCATAGCCCACGATATCATAATCGGGCTCAAACAGCCAGGTCAGTTCTTCCTCCGGTTCATGGGTGGCCTGCAGCACGGGCATGATGGGCCGGCCATGCAGCAGGCGCAGATGCTTGCCGGAGATTATAGCGTGATGCTCCAGCGGCAGCTCCGCCAGTATGCGCATGCGTTTTTCGCCCAGCTGGCTATAATAGAACTGGTCGTTGCGCGAAAAAGTACGCGAGGCAACGCCTTCGTCCCAGTTGCCGCGCAGGATCAGGCTGCAATGCGCCATGGCCCAATCAAAGGTATCAGGCGAGCTTGGACCCTTGCCCACGATATCGCCCAGACACCAGATTTCATCGACGGAGCGGGTTTTCAGATCCTGCTCCAGCGCTTCCACGGCGGGCAGGTTGCCGTGCAGATCGGCAATCAAGGCGATGCGCTTCATCGGGAGGCCTCGCGGATCAGCCAGTCAAAGGGCGCGCGGTGCTCGGGATAACGATCCTGCAGCGATTCCGGATGCCACTGAACGGCCAGCAGCGGGCGGCCGTCGGCAAACTCAACGCCCTCGATCAGCCGGTCGGGCGCAACGGCGTTGATCTTCAAACCGGGCGCAAGTGTTTTAATGCCCTGATGGTGGCGGCTGTTTACCTGAATTTCATCCGCGCCGTAAATGGAACGCAGCATCGTGCCTGATACCAGGCTCATGCTGTGCGCGTAATCGCGGGGCACGTCGTTGCGAGGATGCTCCAAATCGTGGGAGTACTGCTCGCCGATGTCCTGATACAGCGTGCCGCCCAGGCAGACGTTGATGATCTGCAATCCCCGGCAGATGCCCAGAATCGGCATGCCGCGCCGCAGCGCGCAGCGCAGCAGCAGCGTTTCCAGCTGATCGCGGTTGTCCGCAGGCGCGCCGCAGCAGGGCAGCATTTCTTCCCCATAGCAGGCAGGATTCACATCGCCGCCGCCGGTAAAGAGCACGCCGTCCATGCGGGAGAGCATTTCATCCGCCAGCGCTTCGCTATCGGTAAAGGAGAGCAGCACCGGCGCGCCGCCCGCGCGCTGCACCGCGTCAATATAATCGGGGCCCAGGCACATCTGCCTTTTTTCATCATTCCAGGAGGGGGTAAGGGCGATCAGGGGCATGACGGTTTCCTCCGAAAAGTTAAATTTCCCATCCATTATAGCATGATGCGTGCTGATTTGCTACTGAAACGGCAAAAAATCATCGCTGCCTGGGGAAGCGGGGGAAGTTTTTTGCGAAATTGCGAAAAAGTTGCATTTTCCTCTTTATTTCTGCGTTTATATGTGGTAAAATCGCATGTGGCATATTCTAATTGCCAAATGATAATGGGGGACATGCATGGAACGCACAGACAAATTGCTGGCAATGCTGCCGCAGGGTACGGCCGCGCTGCTGCATAATGCATCCAATATTTTCTACCTGAGCGCCTACACGGGCGAGGGTCTGCTGCTGGTGGCTTCCGGCATCCGCGCCGTGATTACAGATTTCCGCTATGTCGAGGCGGCGCAGAAGCAGTGCCCCGGCTTTACGGTGCACTCCATCCGCGCGGGCGTAAGCCATGTGCAGGTGGCCGCGCAGCTGCTGCGCGAGGCCGGTATTACCCGCCTGGCCATTGAGGATAATATCATTACCGTCCGCCAGATGAAGGATATCGAGGCCGCCATGCCCGGCGTCACCTTCGAGCCTTTGGACTTTAAGGTGGAAGCGCTGCGCGAGGTGAAGGACGACGACGAAATGAGCCGCATCGAGCGCGCCTGCGATATTACCTGCCAGGCGTTCGAGTATATCTGCGGCTTCATCGCGCCGGGACGCACCGAGCGCGAGGTGCAGCTGGCGCTGGACTACAAAATGCTGGCGCTGGGCGCGCAGGGAATGGCCTTCTCCACCATCGTGGCTGCGGGCGAAAACGGTTCGCTTCCCCATGCCGTGCCGGGCGATCGCGTGATCGAGCTGGGCGACATGGTGACCATGGACTTTGGCGCCAAGGTGGACGGCTACTGTGCCGATATGACGCGCACCGTGGCGGTGGGCAAGCCCTCCGATAAGATGCGCAAAATCTACGATATTGTCCTGCATGCGCAGGAGGCCGCGCAGGCGGCCATCGCTCCGGGCCTGAAATGCTGCGATATTGACGCGGTGGCCCGCAATATCATCGCTGAGGAAGGCTATGGCGAGTGCTTCGGCCACAGCACCGGCCACGGCGTGGGCATCGATATCCATGAAGAGCCGCGCGTTTCCTCGCGTTGCGATAAGCTGTTGGTTCCCGGCCACATCATCACCATCGAGCCGGGTATCTATGTACCGGGTCTGGGCGGCGTGCGCATTGAAAATACCTGCGCCGTCACCGAAACCGGCGGCCGCCCCCTGTGCGGTGCATCCAAGGAGCTGCGCATCCTGTAAGCGCTGTCCTTTTGCAAATAAACATAACAATTGATGGAGGAATGAATCAATGATTACTGCTGGCGATTTCAAAAAGGGCATTACCGTAGAATGGGATGGCGGCGTTTGGACGATCGTGGACTTTCAGCATGTAAAGCCCGGCAAGGGTGCTGCCTTTGTCCGCACCAAGATCAAGAATATCATGACCGGCGCCGTGGTTGAGCGCTCCTTCAACCCCACCGATAAGATGCCCAAGGCCGTCATCGAAACCAAGGAGATGGAATATCTCTATAACGACGGCGAGCTGTACTACTTCATGGATCCCGAAACCTACGAGCAGATGCCCCTCAACCACAGCCAGGTGGAGGACGCCATTCAGTTCGTGAAGGAAAACACCAATGTGACCATCCGCTACTTCAAGGGCAGCGCCTTCTCTGTGGAAGCGCCCAACTTTGTAGAGCTGGAAGTGACCCAGACCGAGCCTGGCTTCAAGGGTGATACCGCTACCAATAACTTCAAGCCCGCCACCGTGGAAACTGGCTACGAGCTGCAGGTGCCGCTGTTCATCAACATCGGCGATAAGATCAAGATCGACACCCGCTCTGGCGAGTACCTGTCCAGAGCCTAATTAAAGGAGAATAGAATGAGCAATATCAATGATCGCGTTGCCTATCTGAAGGGTCTGGCCGAGGGCATGAAGCTGACCGACGAAACCAACGAAGGCAAGCTGCTGCTGAAGATGCTGGACGCCATGCAGGATATGGCCGAGGAGATCACCGCGCTGCGTAAGGATCATGACGAGCTGGACGAGTACGTTGAGAGCATTGACGACGATCTGGCCGATATGGAAGAATACCTCTACGATGAGGACGACGAAGACGAAGGCTGCAGCGGTTGCTGCGGCTGCGGCGGTGATGACGATGAGGAAGAAACCGACGAGGATGACGACGATCAGCTGGTAGAATATACCTGCCCGCATTGCGGCAACGAAGTCACCTTCGAAATCGACGGCTTCGATCTGGAAGAAGAAAACCTCTGCCCTGCCTGCGGCAAGCCCCTATTCCCCATTGACGGCGAAGACAACGAGGATTCCGATCAGAAATAAAATGCGATTTACAAAAGACCGTCCCTTGCGGATGGCCTTTTGCTGTTGTGGGGGATAAACGCAATGGCCTATATGCATGAATACGCCAAGCCCTTTTTCTTTGAAGGCGGTGAGCACGCTGTGCTGCTTACGCACGGCTTTACCGGCACCCCGGCCACCGTGCGCTATCTGGGTGAGCGGCTGCGTGACGCGGGCTTTACGGTGCAGGGCATCTGCCTGCCTGGCCACGGCACAAAGCTGGAGGACATGCGTCCGGTGCGCTGGCAGGATTATTTGAATGCCGAGCTGACTGCCGTGCGCGAATTAAAGGAGAAATATCCCTATGTGTCCGTGTGCGGCCTGTCCATGGGCGGCGATTTGACCCTGATTGCCGCCGAGCAGATGGAGGTGACCAGCTGCATTCCCATTTCCGCCCCCATGAAAACGCAGGTGCGCTTTGACTGGGCGGCAGGTGCGCTGTCCGTGTTTGTGCCGGTTACCTATTGGCGGAACGGCGGCAAGGTTGACCCAAACGATCCAATGAAGGATTACAAGGCCGGATACGCGGGCTTTCCAACCCGCAGCGTGACTGATTTGCGTCATCTGATGCACCTGGCGCGCAAAAACTTGTATGCGATTTCCTGCCCCATGCTGGTGGTGCAAAGCCACGGCGATCACACCATCAGCAAGGACAGCGCGGATATCATTCTGGCGGGCGCGGGCGCAAAGCAAAAGGAAATGCTCTGGCTGGCCGATGCGCCCCATGCCTGCACGGCCTCCAAGGCCTGCGATGAAATTGCCGAGCGCGTAATTCCCTTTCTGCGCAAGGTGCAGAACGCATGAGCTTGCTGCCGCATAGCATGAACCATCCTGAGAAAGGGGGAGAGCGCTATGCGGCTTTCTGATGCCATGACGCCCGCGCGCGGATGGGAGGAAGCAGCCATGCTGACGGCGCAGCCCCGTACCATCAGCGGCGGCGCAGCCCTGAACGCCCTGCGGGAGGCGCAGCGCGAAAACGATCGAACCCTGCAATCGGCCAAGGCTTTGCCTGTAAGCGCGCAGGAGCCGGAAAACGCGCAAAAGCCCGCCGGGGCGGTCGAGACGCTTAAACCCCCGAATACCCTGCGGCGGGCGGCGTTCCATCAGGCGATGCGTGCCTGGCGCGGCAATTAACGCGCGAAGACCTGCGTTACATATACATAGCCTTGATCGTCATAGCATACGCCGATGCCTACCTTGGTCCACTGGCTGCCCAAGATGTTGGTACGGTGGCCTGTGCTGCTCATAAAGGCGGCTTCGGCCTTGTTGACCGTGGCATGGTGGGCAATGTTCTCACCAACGCCTTGATAGCTGTAGCCAAAGCGTTTGAGCATGGTGGCCATATTGCCATAGGTAGGGGACTCGTGCGCAAAGTAGCCGTTGGTTTTCATATCGCAGGATTTGATGCGCGCGATGCGGCAAAGCTCCTGATCCAGGGGCAAAGCAGCCAGTCCATTTGCTTCCCGGTCAGCATTTAGTAAATTCCATGCAGAATACTCTTGCGCAGAGACGGAAACCGTAGTATAATCCCCAAGGTTCCCGGAGTTTGTGGGCGCGGCCGTGGGCTTGGCGGTTGGCTGAACCGTGGGCTGCGGCCTGGCCGTAGGCTTGGGCGCGGCAGTAGGCTGCGCACTGGGAACAGGCGCAGGTGTGGCCGTGGCGCAGTCCTGGGGTTGATTGGTTGTGCCGCAGGCGCTGTTTGGATTGCGATAAGGCCAGTTGTTCACGCCAAACTGGGATGCGGGTGCGCCTTCCGCCAAGGATGAGGCGGCGAAAAGAACGGAAACCAGGGATAAACACGCGATTCTTTTGAGCTGTTTCATATGTACCTCCGTATTTGTTGCGAATGTATTACGATGCCGCAATAAAAGCGTAAAACAAACGACCCGCAAAGTCAATTTGCTTTGCCAATTATCTGCCATGGAAATCCGTGGCATAGCATAAAGGAGTCTTTACTATGACGTTGACCAAATGCCCTCGCTGCGAGCTGAACTATATCCTGGACGGCGAACAGTACTGCAAAATCTGCCGCATGGAAATGAAGGGCGAGCCCGTTCGTGATGAAATTGAAATGTGCACTGTGTGTGGCGAGCATCCCGTGATGCCCGGCAAGGACGTGTGCCTGTTCTGCTATAAGGAAATGAGCGGCGAGGAGAATAACGACGATACCGAAAGCGAGAACATCCCCGTATCCGGGGAGGCTGCGCTGGATATCGATCCCATCAGCACCATGGATGAAATCATTCCTGATACCGAGGAGGATCCCGACGGCGCGATGTCGCTGGAAGCTCTGGGCGAGGAAGAGGATGAGGACGAGGACGACAATGACTTCGATGATGAAGAGAACATTGGCAAGCCTCGGAAGGGTAAAAAATGATCGTTTATGCCATCGGCGATTTGCATTTGCCAGGCGGCGATGATAAGCCGATGGCCGTTTTTGGCGCGCATTGGGAAGGCCATTGGGAGAAAATCTGTCAGGATTGGCGCGCGCGCGTAACAACGCAGGATGTGGTGCTGGTCCCAGGCGATATCAGCTGGGCGATGCAGCTGGAGCATGCGCTGGACGATCTGCACGCCATCGCCGCCCTGCCGGGGCGCAAGATCCTGCTGCGCGGCAACCATGATTACTGGTGGAGCTCGCTTACCCGTGTGCGCGAGGCGTTGCCAGAGGGCATGTATGCCCTGCAGAACGACGCGATGACGCTGGAGGGTATTACTTTCTGCGGTTCGCGCGGGTGGACGTGCCCGCAGAGCGCGGGAGATACCGAGAATGAGCGCCTCTACGCCCGGGAGTTATTGCGCCTGCGCATGTCGTTAGAGTGCGCGCACAAGCGCAGCCCTGACGGCCCGGTGGTCGCGCTCACCCACTTCCCCCCCCTTGGCGAGGGCGGTGTGCGCACACGCGTATCCGACCTGATGGCGGAGTTCCATGTGAACGACGTGGTGTATGGACATCTGCATGGCGCATCCATTAAGACGGCCTATTCCGGCCAGGTGGACGGCGTGCGTTACCACTACGTTGCCTGCGATGGATTGGGCTTTAAGCTGGCACAGATCACGCAAAGTGGGGAGTAAACCCAGAATTTGGGCGAAAGCACCACTTAAAATCGCAACGAAAGACGCTTGTGTGGAGCGTCTTTTTTTATTTGTGGGGAATGCATGCCATATGGTGGGAAAACAGTAGAATATAGCCTGTAAACGGAGCTCAAATAGGCGCTGAGGATCAAAAATGTTGGCTTGCGGCCAAAGAAAATTAAGTTTTTATGACGTAAAAATTTATATAAAATATATAATTATTTTCAGATTAACTGTATATAATGCTCAATAAAATGCTGGGATATTATGGCAAATGCCCGCTAAATGCGAACAGTTTGCAAATTGAATACGAACACCTATTCCTAAAACAAAACAAATGTTTCAAAAGTGTAACGAAAATCCGTCCCAAAGTATTTACCACGCAGTTGACGAATTGAAAAAAGTGGTTCATAATGGTAGCACGACCCAGAAAGTGGTACGAAGTGGCGGAGAAGGTGGTGGACAGTGTGCAAGAAGAGCGCAAGGAGGAAATGACGCCTGCCCAGTCTGCACTGCTGGATAAGTATCGCCATCTGCTTCGCCGTGGCTTCCGCGGCGCGTACGTCCACGGCTTGGATACGAAGGGGCGCATGATCGTGCCCGCGTCCTTCCGCCAGGCGTTGGGGGAGCGGTTTTACATCTGCATGACGCCGGACTTTAAGGCCATCGCCATCTATCCGCAGCATGAGTGGGAGCTGTACTACTGCTCTTTGCTGGAGCTGGCCGAAAAGGACATGCGTATGGAACGGGTTATCAACCTGTTTTCCAAATATACCTATGATGATTGCGAGTGCGACGCGCAGGGCCGCGTGCTGCTGCCCCAAAAACTGCGCGCACGTTTTCTGCAAGACGCCAAGGATGTGGAGGTCAGCGGCGCGGGTACGCATATCCGCGTGATGCGTAATGAAGATGCGCAGAGCGAGGAAGAAGCCTTTGAGGCTGAAATCCCCGATGTGCTGGCTTTCGAGGCTGAAATTGCCGCCCGTAAAAACAATTGACCAGGTTCTAAGCGAACCGATTGAAAGGATAAACTGAAATGTCGTTGGCAAGAAATCCGAACATGCCCTATGCCGTGGCGGGCCGTCAAACCCAGCCCTTTGAAAGAATGCATGTGCATAGCAATGTGCGCGTGCCTGCGGCAGAGGCAAGCGTGGATTACGATGGGCGCATGAGCTATTCCGCGCCCAACAGCGTACGCCGCCGGCGCGAATATGCGGGCGTGCCCATGCGGGCGGCCGCAGCGCTGGTGGTGATCGCCGTGTTTATTCTGTCCATTTTTTATCTGAGCGCGGTGTCCAATCGCTCGGCTGTCTACAAGAACCGCCAGCAGATTGTCAACGATATGCAGAGCCTGCAAAAGGAAATTACGGAATTGCAGGTGGAGGTGGCGCGGGCGCGCGATTCATCCACCATCTGCTATCAGGCGGCGCAGCGGCTGGGCATGGTATCCAGCCAGGGCGTAAAGCCGATTGAAATCTACGCGCCCAATACCCGGCCTGCCAATGCGGATTCCTCCCTCTCCGCCGGCAGCGTCGCAGCCTGGCGTTAAGCGCCGGGGCGGGCGCGCGTACAATGAGGGGGATTTTTTATGCGCGCGGAACTGCTCATACGCAAAAGAATCTGGAAGCTGATGGTGGTGCTTACGGCGCTGTTTGGCGCGATCGTGGCGCGTATCATCAGCCTTACTGTTATACAGGGGGAGGCGCTTACAGCCCGCGGCGTGCGCCAGTGGACGCAGGAGGGCAAGGTGGAAGCACGGCGCGGCAGCATTGTGGATCGCAATGGGGAAACGCTGGCACTGAGCACCACGGCCTATATCGTATCCGTAAATCCCCGCAAGGTAACGGAGGATGCGGCCTTCGCCGCGCGCATGGCCGAGCTGCTGGATGTTGAGCAGCAGACGATCCTCAATAAGCTGAAAAACAAAAACTACGCCTCTGTCGTCCTCAAGCGGCAGGTGCCCCGCGCCACGGTGGACGCCATCCGTACGCTGCGCGCGCAGGATGAATCCGCCGCAAAGCTGCTGCAGGGGCTGTCCTTCTCGGAGGATACGCGGCGTGTTTACATCAAGGGGCAGTTTCTTGCTCAGGCGCTTGGTTTAACCAATGTGGATTCCGAAGGCCAGTCAGGGCTGGAGCAGCAGTACGACGCGGTGCTCAAGGGCGAAGATGGCATCCTGCTGACCGAGGTGGACCGCAAGGCGCGCACCATGCCGCAAAGCAATACCACCTATATTGCCCCGCAAACGGGCAACACGGTGCAGCTGACCATCGACGCGAGTATCCAGAGCTTTGTGGAGCGCGCCATGCGCGAGTGCATCCAGGTCAATAACGCCAAATCCGTCACCAGTATTGTGATGGATGTGAACACCGGCGCGATTCTGGCTTTGTGCATGAAGCCTGATTACGATCCCAACAGCCCGCCGCGCGACGATATCCAAACGCTGACCGAGCTGATGCGCATCAGCGCTGTCAGCGACGCTTATGAGCCGGGATCGACCTTTAAAAGCCTGACCTGCGCCGCGGCGCTGGATGCCGGCGTGGCCAGCGTGGGGGATACCTTCCAGTGCACTGGCAGTATCCGGGTGGATGGTGATACCATCCGCTGCTGGAAAAAGAGCCATGGCCACGAAACGCTGGCCGAGGGGCTGAAAAACAGCTGCAATCCGGTGTTTGTCACCCTGGCGCTGCGTATGGGCACACAGCGGCTCTATCAATACCTGCGCGCCTTTGGGCTGGGCGTGCGCACAGGCGTGGATTTGCCCGGCGAGGGCACGGGCATCCTGATTAACAGCCGCTATGTCAAAAACGTCGATTTGGCGCGCATCGGCTTTGGTCAGAGCGTAGCCGTCACGCCTATCCAGATGATCACGGCCTTTTCTTCTGTGGTCAATGGCGGCAAGCTGATGAAGCCCTATATCGTCTCCGCCATTTTGGATGAGGACGGCGGTATTGTGCAGCGCACCGCGCCGCAGGTGGTGGCCAGCCCCATCCGGGCTGAAACCTCCCAGACCATGCGCGAACTGCTGGAAAAGGTAGTCAGCGAAGGCGGCGGTAAAAACGCCTATATCGAGGGCTACCGCGTGGGCGGCAAGACGGGCACGGCGCAGGTGTACATCGACGGTAAGGTATCCAGCAGCGTGCACATTGGTTCCTTTATCGGCTTTGCGCCCGCCGACGCTCCGCGCTTTGCCGTGCTGGTCATTGTCAATGCTGCCGATGTGCCGGTGGACTATGGCGGCACCACGGCTGCGCCCTTTGCACGGCAGATTATCGAAGATACACTCAACTATTTGGGCTATGAAAAGGCCGGCGCAGCCCAGGAGCAACGGGTGGAGATACCCGATTTTCAGGGCTGGACGCTGGACGAGGCGGTCAAGCGCCTGCGCAGCCTGGGCCTAAAATACGAAACGGATGGCGTGGGCGCAACTGTTACCGCCCAGATGCCTGCCGCTGGCGCCATGCTGAACGCAGGGGGGCAGGTGATGCTCTATACCGCCGAACAGCAGACGGTGACGCCTGATATCATGGTCTGCGTGCCCGACGTGATCGGCCTGTCCGTGGTGGAGGCCAGCCGCGCCCTGCGCGCGCGGGGCTTTGAACTGGAAATCAGCGGCAGCGGCGTGGCCGTCAGACAGTCTCCGGCCTATGGTGCCTATGCCGCCCAGGGCAGCACGGTAAAAGTATCGTTTGCCATGCCCTATGTTGAGCTATAATACATAGGTAACACGAAAGCAAAGAAAAAGAGAACTCATGTGGTAAGATAGCAGTTCCAACAAACCAGCCACCACAGAGGAGCTCTCCATGGATAGGATAACACAGGAAGCGTACTATCGTCAACGGGTATTGAAATATGCGGCGAAG
>OLSD01000071.1_pt1 | contig 98925 bp, 93 predicted proteins | sample 1672211 | NCBI WGS metagenome assembly OLSD01 (sample SAMEA3136659, study PRJEB25190) | human gut metagenome | reverse complement strand
GCCCTGGGCATCAAGGAGCAGCTGATCTTCCCCGAGATCGAGTACGACAAGATCGACAAGATCCGTGGTATGGACATCGTGATCTGCACCACCGCAGAGACCGACGAAGAAGCAAGAGAGCTGCTGAGCCAGATCGGCGCTCCCTTCGGCAAGTGATTTAGGAGGAGAACGTAATGGCTAAATTATCCATGAAGCTCAAGCAGCAGGCTGAGCCCAAGTTTTCCACCCGCCGCTACAACCGGTGCAAGATCTGCGGCCGCCCCCACGCTTACCTGCGTGACTATGGCATCTGCCGTATCTGCTTCCGTGAGCTGGCTCACAAGGGCCAGATCCCCGGCGTCCGGAAGGCTTCCTGGTAACCCCAATGGTATCGCCGGGCCGGATGCCCCAACCATCCGGCCGGCGTTTCCATACAGTCCCGTCTCCGGCTTTTCGCCGGGGACTCCATCCCCAGCCAGCGGCAATAGGTCGGTTCCTGTGAGGACCGATACCTTGCCGCCGATACAGGCGCTGCCTGTAATCTTATAGGAGGTATAACCCTATGCACATTACAGATCCCATTGCGGATATGCTCACTCGTATCCGTAACGCGAACAACGCCAAGCACGATACCGTCGACATCCCCGCCTCTAACATGAAGAAGGCCATTGCTCAGATCCTGGTGGACGAGGGCTACATCAAGGCTTTCCAGCTGGTGGAAGACGGTACGCAGGGCGTGATCCACGTGACCCTGAAGTACAACAACCCTGGTAAGGAAAAGGTCATCTCCGGCCTGCGCCGTGTCTCCAAGCCCGGCCTGCGTGTCTATGCCGGTGCTGACGAGCTGCCCCGCGTGCTGCGCGGCCTGGGTGTTGCGATCGTGTCCACTTCTAAGGGCGTCATGACCGACAAAGCTGCCCGCGCAGCCCACGTCGGCGGTGAAGTCCTGGCATTCGTTTGGTAAGGAGGAGAGGTTACTATGTCTAGAATCGGTAGAATGCCCATCTCTCTCCCCAGCAATGTGGAAGTGACTCTGGGCGAAGGCAATCTGGTCACCGTCAAGGGCCCCAAGGGTACTCTGACCCAGAAGCTCAGCGACAAGATGACGATCACCAAGGAGGAGAACGTCATCCACGTGACCCGCCCCAACGACGCAAAGGAAAACCGCGCCCTGCACGGCCTGACCCGCACCCTGCTGAACAACATGGTGATCGGCGTCACCGAGGGCTACAAGAAGGAGCTGGACGTGAACGGCGTCGGCTATCGTGTGGCCAAGGAAGGCAAGAAGCTGAACATGAACATCGGCTACTCCCATCCTGTGATCGTGGAAGAGATCGACGGTATCACCATCGACGTTCCCAGCCCCAACAAGATCGTCATCAGCGGCACCGACAAGCAGAAGGTCGGCCAGTTCGCTGCCGAGGTCAGAGGGAAGAGACCCCCGGAACCCTACAAGGGCAAGGGAATCAAATATACTGACGAGGTCATCCGCCGCAAGGAAGGCAAGACCGGCGTGAAGAAGTAAGAAAGAGGTGTGCCTAAATGATTAAGAGACCCGATACTAACGCTCAGCGTCAGAAGCGTCATACTCGCGTTCGCGGCAAAGTCTCCGGCACATCCGAGAGACCCCGTCTGAACGTGTTCCGCAGCGGAACCAACATCTACGCCCAGATCATTGACGATACGAAGGGCGTGACCCTGGTGTCCGCATCCTCCCTGGAAAAGGGATTTGAGGGCGCCGGCAACAACTGCGAGGCTGCTGCCAAGGTGGGCGAAGCCATCGGCCAGCGTGCCAAGGACAAGGGCATCGACACTGTGGTCTTCGACCGCGGCGGTTACCTGTACCACGGCCGTGTGAAGGCCCTGGCAGAGGGCGCCCGTAAGGCCGGCCTGGAATTTTAATGGGAGGAGGAAACGAAAATGCCTAGATTTGAAAGAGAACCCAGCGAGTACGTGGAAAAAGTCGTTTCCCTGAACCGTGTCTCCAAGACCGTCAAGGGCGGCCGTGTGATGAAGTTCTCCGCTCTGGTCGTCGTCGGCGACGAGAAGGGCAAGGTCGGTTTCGGCCTGGGCAAGGCTGCTGAGGTCCCCGAGGCAATCCGCAAGGGCCTGGAAGCCGCCAAGAAGAACATGTTCACCATCACCCTGTCCGGTACCACCATCCCCCACGAGGTGATCGGTGAGTTCGGCGCCGGCCGCGTGCTGATGAAGCCCGCTGCCCCCGGTACCGGCGTCATCGCCGGCGGCCCCGTGCGTGCCGTGCTGGAAGCTGCCGGAATCAAAGATATTCGTACCAAGTGCCTGCGCTCCAACAACCCCCAGAACGTGGTCTCCGCCACCATGGAGGGCCTGAAGTCCCTGCGCGGTCCTGAGGCTGTAGCCCGGATCCGTGGCAAGAGCGTGGAAGAGATCGTGGGCTAAGGAGGGCTTTGAACAATGGCTAATCTGAACATTAAGCTCGTCAAGAGCCTCAACGGCCGGATCGCTAAGCACAAGGCCACCGCAGCAGCCCTCGGCCTGCGCAAGATCGGCGACACCACCGTGCAGCCCGACAACGCTGCCACCCGGGGCAAGATCGCCCACATTGGTTACCTGCTGAAGGTGACCGAGGAACAGTAAGGAGGTGCGCGACATGAAACTGCATGAACTTTCTCCCGTTCCTGGTTCCAACCCCAAGGCCTATCGTAAGGGCCGCGGCAACGGTTCCGGTAATGGTAAGACCGCCGGCCGCGGCCAGAAGGGCCAGTGGGCTCGTTCCGGCGGCGGCGTCCGCGTGGGCTTTGAAGGCGGTCAGATGCCTCTGGCTCGTCGTATCCCCAAGAGAGGCTTCAACAACATCTTTGCAAAGCCCCTCGAAGCCGTGAACGTTTCCGTTCTGGAAAAGTTTGAGGATGGCGCTGTGGTCACCGCCAACGATCTGCTGGACAAGGGCATCCTGTCCAAGTGTGAGTATGGCGTGAAGATCCTCGGCGAAGGCAGCCTGACCAAAAAGCTGACCGTGCAGGCCAGCGCTTTCTCCGCCTCCGCGAAGGCAAAAATTGAAGAGGCAGGCGGGAAGGCTGAGGTGGTCTGATGTTTAAGACCATCCGCAGCGCGTGGAAGCTGCCGGAGCTGCGTCGTAAGCTCCTGTTTGTTGTTTTCGCTCTGCTGATCTACCGGGTCGGCGCTGCCATCCCGGTGCCTTATATCAACACCGAGTACCTGCAAAGCTATATCGCCGCCCATTCGGGCACCATCTTTGGACTGCTGAACACCCTGAGTGGTTCGGCCCTGTCCAGGGCAACGCTGTTCGCGCTGTCCATCCAGCCGTATATCAACGCCTCCATCATCATCCAGCTGCTGACCATTGCCATCCCGGCTCTGGAGCGGCTGGCCAAGGACGGCGGCGAGGACGGCAAGAAGAAGATCCAGTCCATTACCCGTTACACCACGCTGGGCATCGGCCTGCTGCAGGGCTTCGGTTACTACACCCTGATCCGCAGCTACGGCCTGCTGAACAATGAGAGCGTCTGGGCCGCCATCGTCATCGTGATGTCCTTCACCGCCGGCGCTGTGTTCCTGATGTGGCTCGGCGAGCAGATCACCGAGTTCGGTGTGGGCAATGGCATCTCCATCATCTTGTTCACCGGTATCGTTTCCCGGATCCCTGCCATGATCATGACCCTGTCCACCGGCCTGAAAAACTGGATGGCACACCTGGACATGAGCGGCTGGACCGAGGAGCAGATCAAGAACACCGTCGTGCTGAACCCCGGCCTGGTGGTGCTCATGGTGATCGGGATGCTGGCCCTGGTGGTCTTCATCGTCTTTATCACCAACTCTGAGCGCAAGGTCCCCGTTCAGTACGCCAAGCGCGTGGTGGGCCGGAAGATGTACGGTGGTCAGTCCACCCACATCCCCATCAAGGTCAACCTCAGCGGCGTGCTGCCCATCATCTTTGCGCAGTCCATTGCAATGATCCCTGCCACCATCGGCATGTTCGTGCCCTCCTCTCAGCAGGAGGGGACCGCTTGGAACACCTTCCTCACGGTCTTTAACTCCACGAGCGCTCTGTACGCAGTGATCTATTTCCTGCTGATCATCATGTTCAGCTACTTCTACGCTACCATCCAGTTTAACCCTGTGGAGGTAGCCAACAACCTGAAGAAGAACGGCGGCTTTATTCCGGGCTTCCGCCCCGGCCGTCCTACGGCTGAGTTCCTGACCAAGGTACTCTCCCGTCTGACCTTCTTCGGCGCCATTTACCTGGGTATCGTAGCCATCCTGCCCATTATTACCGAGAACATCACCGGGATCGTGAACATGTCCATCGGCGGCACCTCCGTCATCATCGTGGTCGGCGTCGCTCTGGAGACGGTCAAAATGATCGAGGCACAGATGCTCATGCGGCACTATAAGGGCTTCCTGGAATAAGAGGTATCATACTATGAAACTGATTCTGTTAGGCCCTCCGGGTGCTGGCAAAGGCACCCAGGCAGAGATCCTTTGTAAAAAGCTCAACATTCCCACCATTTCCACCGGCAACATCCTGCGGGCCGCCGTAAAGAACGGCACCCCCGTGGGTCTGAAGGCCAAGGAGTATATGGACGCCGGCAAGCTGGTCCCCGATGAAGTGATCATCGGCGTGATCTCCGAGCGTCTGGCCGAGGCAGACTGCCAGAAGGGCTTCATCCTGGACGGCGTGCCCCGCACCATTCCCCAGGCCGAGGCCCTGGAAAAGGCAGGGATCACCTTTGACGCCGTCGTCTCCCTGGAGATCTCCGACGATGAGATCGTAGATCGTATGGGCGGACGCCGTGTCTGCGCCTCCTGCGGTGCACCTTACCATGTGAAGAACCTGCCTCCGAAAGTGGAGGGTGTGTGCGACGCCTGCGGCGGCAAGCTGGAGGCCCGGGCTGATGACAAGCCTGAGGTCGTCCGCGACCGTCTGAAGGTCTACCACAAGGAGACCGCACCTCTGAAAGATTTCTACGCAGAGAGAAACCTGCTCAAAACCGTAGACAACCAGCCGACAGTGGCTGAAACAACTGCTGCGATTCTGAAGGCACTGGGGCTTTAACCATGATTTCCTTAAAGTCACCCAGAGATATTGAGGGGATGCGCCGCGCAGGACAAATTACCGCGGCGGCCCGCGAGCTGGCGGGCAATATGGTACGTCCTGGCGTAACCACTCTTGAAATAGATACCGCAGTTCGGAAATTCATCGAAAGCCAGGGCGCGAAGCCCTCTTTCCTGGGCTACGGGGGTTTCCCCGGCTCGGCCTGTATTTCGGTGAACGATGAAGTCATCCACGGGATCCCCAGCAAGCTGGTCCTGCAGGAAGGCGACATCGTCAGTGTGGATGTAGGCGCCTATATCGGCGGCTTCCACGGTGACTGCGCGGGCACCTATGCCTGCGGAAAGATCAGCGACGAGGCAGCGAGACTGATCGCTGTGACGGAGCAGTCTTTCTGGGAGGGCATGAAGTACGCCCGCTTCGGTTATCGTGTCTCCGATATTTCCCACGCCGTGCAGAAGTACGTGGAAGACAACGGCTTCTCGGTGGTGCGGGATTACGTCGGTCACGGCGTAGGAGCCAATCTGCACGAATCCCCGGAAGTTCCCAATTACGGCAAACCCGGCCATGGTCCCCGGCTCGCTCCCGGAATGACCATCGCGGTGGAGCCCATGGTGAACCAAGGGGACTGGCGAGTCAAAGTGATGCGCGACGGCTGGACGGTAAGAACGGCCGACGGCTCCCTGGCCGCCCATTATGAGAACTCAATCCTCATCACAAAGGGGGATCCTGAGATCCTGACCCGCGTGGGGGATCTGCGCCCATGACGTTTCTGCCTGGAGACGTTGTGCGGTCGGCTGCCGGCCACGACAGGGGAGACCTCTTCCTGGTATGCCGGGCGGAGGGCGACTTCCTCTGGCTGGCAGACGGCAAGCGCAGAAAAATTGAGACTCCCAAGAAAAAACGGCGAAAGCACGTTGTTTCCACGGGGGTCTGGACGCACCCGGCCATCGACTGCCTGCGAAACGGCGAGCCGGTGCTGGACAGTGAAATCAGGAGGGCGCTGGCCGCTCTCCAGAATAGGTTCAGTGAGACCAAGGAGGTATGACGCTTGGCAAAAAGCGACATGATCGAGCTGGAGGGGACTGTTGTTGAGGCCCTGCCCAACACCACGTTCCGGGTCGATATCGGAAACGACCATGTGATTCTGGCTCATATTTCCGGAAAGCTCAGGATGAATTTCATCCGTATTCTGCCGGGCGACAAGGTAACGGTCCAGATTTCCCCGTATGATCTGACACGGGGTCGGATCACCTGGCGTAGCAAATCCACCAAGTAAAGCAACAGGCTTACAGGAGGTAGAAAATCATGAAAGTAAGACCGTCCGTCAAGCCCATGTGCGAAAAGTGCAAGATCATCAAGCGCAAGGGCAAAGTTATGGTCATTTGCGAAAACCCGAAGCATAAGCAGAGACAAGGTTAATAAGGAGGCGCTGAAGAAGTATGGCAAGAATTTCCGGCGTTGACCTGCCGAAGAATAAAAGAATCGAGATCGCCCTCACCTATATCTACGGGATCGGTCGCACCAGCGCCAACAAGATCCTGGCAGCAACGGGCATCAACCCCGACACCCGCGTGAAGGACCTCACCGAGCAGGATGAGGCCGCACTGCGCGAGGTCATCGGCCGCGACTACATGGTCGAAGGCGACCTGCGCCGCGACGTGGCAATGGACGTCAAGCGCCTGACCGAGATCGGCTGCTACAGAGGCCTGCGCCACCGCAAGGGCCTGCCCGTCCGTGGCCAGCGCAGCAAGACCAACGCTCGTACCCGCAAGGGTCCCAAGCGTACCGTCGCGAACAAGAAGAAGTAAGGGAGGGAAGAATCGTTATGGCTAACCCCAAGAAGAAGGTCGTCAGAAGACGCCGTGAGCGCAAGAACATTGAGAAGGGCGCCGTCCATATCCGCTCTTCCTTCAACAACACCATGGTGACCGTGACCGACACCAACGGCAACGCCCTGTCCTGGGCTTCCGCCGGTGGCCTGGGCTTCCGCGGTTCCAGAAAGTCCACCCCCTACGCTGCACAGACCGCCGCCGAGACCGCCGCAAAGGCTGCCATCGAGGCTTGCGGCCTGAAGAGCGTGGAAGTGTACGTGAAGGGCCCCGGTTCCGGCCGTGAGGCTGCCATCCGTGCCCTGCAGGCGGTGGGTCTGGAAGTCACCATGATCAAGGACGTGACTCCCATTCCTCACAACGGATGCCGTCCCCCCAAGAGACGCCGCGTCTGATCGAAGGAAAGGAGAAAAACAACTATGGCAAAGAATACACAGCCGATCGCCAAGCGCTGCAAGGCGCTGGGTATTTCTCCTACCGTTATGGGTTACAGCAAGAAGGAGACCAACCGTAACCCCGGCGGTCAGATGAGAAAGAAGAAGAGCGAGTACGCACTGCAGCTGACCGAGAAGCAGAAGGTCAAGTTCGTCTACGGCATCCTGGAGAAGCAGTTCCGTTCCTACTACGAGAAGGCTTCCCGTATGCCCGGCAAGACCGGCGAGAACCTGCTGATCCTGGTGGAGCGCCGCCTGGACAACGTGGTTTATCGTCTGGGCTTCGCCATGACCCGCCGCGAGGCCCGTCAGCTGGTCAACCACGGCCACTTCACCGTCAACGGCAAGCGGGTGAACATCCCCTCTTACCTCATCAAGGCTGGTGACGTGATCGAGGTCGCGGAGAAGAGCCGCTCCTCCGTGAAGTTCAAGAGACTGACCGGCGAGGACGCCGTGATGGTCACCCTGCCCCAGTGGCTGGAGCGGGAGAAGAACACCCTGAAGGGTACCGTGACCAAGCTGCCTGCCCGCGAAGACATTGATATGCCCATCGAGGAGCACCTCATCGTCGAGTTGTACTCCAAGTAATACGCTACCCTCGGCAGGAAAACGGAATGACGATACGGTGGGCCACCGGCCCACCGACGTAAGAAGGAGGGTAACAAATGGTAGAAATCGAAAAGCCGCGCATCGAATGCATCGAGAAGCCGGGAGACAACTCCTACGGCAAGTGCGTCGTCGAGCCTCTGGAGCGCGGCTATGGCACCACGTTAGGCAACTCTCTTCGCCGGATCCTTCTGTCCTCTTTGCCCGGCACTGCAGTCACCAGCATCAAGATTGCAGGGGTGCAGCATGAGTTCAGCTCGATCCCCGGTGTGAAAGAGGACGTCACTGAAATCGTCCTGAACGTAAAAGGCATCATTGCCAAGCTGTACAGCGAGGGCACCAAGACGGTGTACATCGAGGCCTCCGGTGAGGGGGTCGTCACCGCCGGTGACATCAAAGCCGACAGCGAGGTAGAGATCCTGAACCCAGAGCATCCTATCGCGACCCTGGGACCAGAGGCTGTGCTCAACATGGAGCTTACCCTCTCCCATGGCCGGGGCTATGTGCCCGCCGACCGGAACAAGACCCCCCAGACCGTCATCGGTGTCATCCCCGTTGACTCGGTCTACACGCCTGTCAAAAAGGTCAACTACACCGTGGAGAACACCCGCGTGAAGGACCTGACCGACTTTGACAAGCTGACCCTGGAGGTCTGGACCGACGGGACCATTGCCGCCCGCGATGCCGTGTCCCTGGGGGCACGCATCCTGTGCGATCACTTTATGCTCTTTACAGACCTCAGCGAGACGATGGGCAGCAAGTCCACGGTCGTGGAGAAGTCCCCGGACATCCGCGACAAGGTCCTGGAAATGACCATCGAGGAACTGGATCTGTCGGTCAGAAGCTTCAACTGCCTCAAGCGTGCTAACATCAACACCGTCGAAGATCTGATCTCCAAGACAGAAGACGAGATGATGAAGGTACGGAACTTGGGCCGGAAGTCTCTGGAAGAAGTTATCAACAAACTGGCCATGATGGGACTCTCTCTGGCCAGCGACGACAATTGACTGAAGTTCGGGTTTTCCGAACCATCACTTACCGAAGGGAGTTGAACCAACATGTCCGGTAATCGCAAGCTCGGCAAGCGCTCCGACCAGCGGAAGGCGATGCTGCGTGCCATGGTGACTTATCTGCTGGAGAACGGCCAGATCAAGACCACCCTGGCCCGCGCCAAGGAGGTGGCTCCTCTGGCAGAGAAGATGATCACTCTGTCCAAGAAGAACGACCTGGCCGCTTACCGTCAGGCTCTGGCCTTCATCACCAAGGAGGACGTGGCTCACAAGCTGTTCACCGAGATGAACCAGAAGTATATGAGCCGTGACGGCGGCTACACCCGGATCGTGCGCATGGGCCCCCGTAAGGGCGATGCAGCCGAAATGGCTATCATCCAGCTGGTGTAATATTCACAAATCAAACACCCCCGCTGCACAAGCAGCGGGGGTGTTTTTCTCCCTTGAGAAAATAGGGAAACTGTGCTATCCTGACAGAAGAGTAGATTCCATTCGCTGGAAGGAGAGTATCGAAATGAACGTGCTATTTGTCAACTGCTGCATCCGGGGCGAGGCCTCCCGGACCTTGAAGCTGTGCCGCACGGGGCTGGAAGCGATCCAGGCCAAGTATCCTGACGCTGTGATCGAAGAGCTGTGCCTGGACGAGGAGGACATTCGCCCCCTGCACAGCGACACGCTGGGCCAGCGCCACGCGCTTGAGGTGGCCGGGAAGCTTGATGGCCCCATGTTCCGCTACGCCCGCCAGTTTGCGGCGGCGGATTGCATCGTCATCGGGGCGCCCTATTGGGAGTATCAGTTCCCGGCGCTGCTGCGGTGCTGGGTGGAGCACGTAGCCGTGGGCGGGCTGACCTTTGTCTATGGCGAGGACGGGCGGCCCCACGGTCTGTGCCGGGGTGACCGCATCCTATATATCACCACGGCAGGCGGCCCGATCCTGGACCGCAACTGCGGGTTTGACTATTGCAAGACCCTGTTTTCCAACATGATGGGCTTTACAAAATTTGACTGTGTGGCGGCGGAGTGTATGGACGTGATCGGCTACCCCGTGGAGGAGGAGCTGGCCAAGGCCGAGGCCAAGCTGCGGGAGACGATCCGAGGCTGGTGACCCATGGGAGACTGGAAGACCATCATTACCATCGGGCGGGAGTACGGCGCCGGGGGCCGGACGGTGGCGAAGCTGCTGTCGGACCGCCTGGGCATCCCGCACTATGACAAGGAGATCATCACCCTGGCCGCCGAGAAGAGCGGCCTGCCGGAGCAGACCATCCGGGGGCCGGAGCAGGGGAGCGGGAAGACGCTCCTGAGCTGGTTCCTGCCGCGGGGGCCCATGTCCGCCTATGACCAGGCGATCTTGGCCCAGGCCAACATCATCCGCAAGCTGGCGGAGGAGGGGCCCTGCATCATCGTGGGGCGGGGGGCCGACTACATCCTGCGGGACCGGGAGGACGTGCTGAACGTCTTCCTCTATGCCGACCAGGCGGACAAGCTGGCCTATGCCATGGACACCTATGGAGACAGGCCGGAGGAGGCCGCGCAGCGGGTGCGCCAGGTAGACGCCTCCAGGGAGTCCTACTACCACTACCTCACCCGCGCCAAGTGGGGGGACCTCAAGCGCTATCATCTGAGCCTGAACACCAGCCCCATTGGCAAAGAGGGGGGCGCAGACCTCATTGTGCAATACGCCAAACTAAGACGGGCCAAGCTGGGCCTGTGAACACAGAACGGCCGCCGAGCCAGGATTTTTCCGCTCGGCGGCCATTTTTTTGGAAAATTGGGAGAAAGACAAAAAAAGACCGAAGAAAGAATTGACTTTCCCCGGCAACGGTGTTAAAATACCTTGATACCATCTGTGGAGCAACAGGGAATTCCCTCCCACTCTGCTGATAGTATAGCAGAAAGCAAAGAAAAAGACAACAGGTTACGAAAAGTTTTTTCCACGCCCCCGCGTGATCGCAAAGAGTCAGGATACGACACCTTTTCAACGAAAGGACTGGTCAAGAGCAATGGTAAAGGATGTATACTACGGAAAAACGCTGCGCAAGAGCTTTGCCCGCCACGAAGAAGTGCTGGAGATGCCGAACCTTCTGGAAATCCAGAAGAAGTCTTACCAGTGGTTCCTGGACACCGGCCTCCGGGAGGTCTTCCGGGATGTAGCCACCATCGGGGACTATAACGGCAACCTGGAGCTGTCCTTCATCGACTTCTCCATGGACGAAAAGCCCAAGTACAACGTGGAGGAGTGCAAGGCCCGCGACGCCACGTATGCCGCCCCCCTGAAGGTCCGGGTGCGCCTGCGCAACAAGGAGACCGAGGAGATCAAGGAGCAGGAGATCTTCATGGGCGACTTCCCCCTGATGACCAAGGGCGGCACCTTCGTCATCAACGGCGCAGAGCGCGTCATCGTCTCCCAGATCGTGCGTTCCCCCGGCGTCTACTACGCCCGCAACGCCGACAAGGCAGAGAACATCACCTACGCCGTTACGGTCATCCCGTACCGTGGCGCTTGGTTGGAGTATGAGACCGACCTGTCGGACATCTTCAACGTCCGCATTGATAAAAACCGCAAGCTGCCCGTCACGTGCCTCATCCGCGCCGTCGGCCCTCAGACCGAGGCCGAGATCCTGGAGATGTTCGGCGAGGAGCCCCTGCTGGTGGCTACCCTGGAGAAGGACACCTGCAAGACCCGCGAGGAGTCTATGCTGGAGATCTACCGGAAGCTGCGTCCCGGTGAGCCCCCCACGCTGGATTCTGCGGAGTCCCTCATCAACAGCCTGTTTTTCGATGCCCGCCGGTATGACCTGTCTGCCGTGGGCCGCTATAAGTTCAACAAAAAGCTCTCCCTCTGGCCCCGTCTGTCCGGCCAGAAGCTGGCTTCCCCCGTGGCGGACCCCCGCACCGGCGAGATCATCGCCGAGGCCGGGCAGCTGCTGGACCGCGCCCAGGCACAGGAACTGGAAAACCGCGGCGTGAGCGAAGCCTTCGTGGACGTGGAGGGCACCGTCGTCAAGGTCTTCTCCAACAAGATGGTGGAGATGCGCCACTTCGTCTCCTTTGACCCCGAGGAATGCGGCATCAGCGAGAAGGTCCGCTTTGAGGTCCTGTGCGAGCTGCTGGACCAGTACGCCGGGGACGAAGAGGGCCTGAAGGACGCCATCGTGGAGCGGAAGGATGACCTCATCCCCAAGCACATCATCGTGGATGACATCATGGCCTCCATCAATTATCTGTGCTCCCTGTCCCACGGTGTGGGCACCCCTGACGACATCGACCACCTGGGCAACCGCCGTCTGCGCTGCGTGGGCGAGCTGCTGCAGAACCAGTTCCGCATCGGCTTTAGCCGGATGGAGCGTGTCATCCGGGAGCGCATGACCATCCAGGACCTGGACATCGTTACCCCCCAGTCCCTCATCAACATCCGCCCGGTCACGGCGGCGATCAAAGAGTTCTTTGGCTCTTCGCCCCTGTCCCAGTTCATGGACCAGACCAACCCCCTGGCCGAGCTGACCCACAAGCGCCGTATGTCCGCTCTGGGCCCCGGCGGTCTGTCCCGTGACCGTGCTTCCTTCGACGTGCGAGACGTCCACTACAGCCACTACGGCCGTATGTGCCCCATCGAGACGCCAGAAGGTCCTAACATCGGCCTGATCTCCTATCTGGCCACCTATGCCCGCATCAACCGGTATGGCTTCATCGAGGCCCCCTACCGCAAGGTGGATAAGGCCACCGGCTTCCTCACCAACGAAGTGGAGTATATGACCGCCGACATCGAGGACGAGTACATGGTCGGTCAGGCCACGGAGCCGGTGGACGAAAACGGCTGCCTGGCCAACAAGCGTATCACCTGCCGCCACCGCAACGAGATCGTAGAAGTGGACCGGGAGAAGGTGGACTACATCGACGTGTCTCCCCGGATGATGGTCTCCATCGCAACGGCCATGATCCCCTTCCTGGAAAACGACGACGCCAACCGTGCCCTGATGGGTGCAAACATGCAGCGGCAGGCCGTGCCTCTGCTGACCACCCAGGCCCCCATCGTGGCCACCGGCATGGAGCACAAGAACTGCATCGACTCCGAGATCGCTGTGCTGGCCGAGGACGACGGCGAGATCACCCGCGTCTCCGCCACCAGCATCACCGTGCGCTATGACCGGGGCGACGTGGTGGAGTATCCCCTCATCAAGTTCCTGCGGTCCAACCACGGCACCTGCATCAACCAGAGACCCATCGTCTCCCTGCGGGACCGGGTGAAGAAGGGCGACGTCATTGCCGACGGCCCCTCCACCAACCAGGGCGAGATCTCCCTGGGCAAGAACATCCTGATGGGCTTTATGACCTGGGAAGGTTACAACTACGAGGACGCCATCCTGCTCAACGAGAGAATGGTCAAGGACGACGTCTTTACCTCCATCCATATTGAAGAATACGAGACCGAGGCCCGCGACACCAAGCTGGGCCCCGAAGAGATCACCCGCGACATCCCCAACGTGGGCGACGACGCCCTGAAGGACCTGGACGAGCGCGGCATCATCCGTGTGGGCGCCGAGGTCCATGCCGGTGATATTCTGGTCGGTAAGGTCACCCCTAAGGGCGAGACCGACCTGACTGCAGAGGAGCGGCTGCTGCGGGCCATCTTTGGCGAGAAGGCCAGAGAAGTCCGTGACACCTCCCTGAAGGTGCCCCACGGCGAGAGCGGCATCATCGTGGACGTCAAGGTCTTCACCCGCGAGGCCGGTGACGAGCTTGGCCCCGGCGTGAACATGGTCGTGCGCGTGTATATCGCCCAGAAGCGGAAGATCTCCGTGGGCGACAAGATGGCCGGCCGTCACGGCAACAAGGGCGTTGTCTCCCGCATCATGCCCCAGGAGGATATGCCCTTCCTGCCCGACGGCACCCCGCTGGACATCGTGCTGAACCCCCTGGGCGTGCCTTCCCGTATGAACATCGGGCAGGTGCTGGAGGTCCACCTGGGCCGCGCTGCCCAGGCGCTGGGCTGGAAGGTCGCGACCCCCGTCTTCAACGGGGCCGACGAGAAGGACATCATGGAGCTGCTGGCCAAGGCCGGTCTGTTCCGCGAGGTCTACCCCAACGAGACCATTGCCGGTAAGCAGCTGTACCTGCTCACCGAGGACGGCACCGACGTGCGCCGCCTGGACGACGAGGAGATGGCCGACGTGCAGCAGGTCCGCATCTGGCGCAGCCAGGGCCGCCTGCGTCTGGCCGACGGCAAGACCAAGCTGTATGACGGCCGCACCGGTGAGATGTTTGAAAACCCCGTCACCGTGGGTTACGTTTACTTCCTCAAGCTGCACCACCTGGTGGACGATAAGATCCACGCCCGTTCCACCGGCCCCTACTCCCTGGTCACCCAGCAGCCTCTGGGCGGCAAGGCCCAGTTCGGCGGCCAGCGCTTCGGCGAGATGGAGGTCTGGGCGCTGGAAGCATACGGCGCCGCCTATACCCTGCAGGAAATTCTGACGGTCAAGTCCGACGACGTGACCGGCCGTGTCCGCACCTACGAGGCCATTGTCAAGGGCCACAACGTTCCTGCGCCTGGCATTCCGGAGTCCTTCAAGGTCTTGGTCAAGGAGCTGCAGGCTCTGTGCCTGGACATCAAGGTCCTGGACGCCCAGGGCGAGGAGATCGAGCTGCGGGACGACGAAGAAGAAGGGTACCAGAACTTCAACCAGATCCGCGACGACGATTACACCCCCTACCACGAGAACAACGACGCCGACGCCCAGTTCTCCGCCGCAGGCTACACCATCAAGGAGACCAGCGACGACGATGACTTTGCTGTGGCCGGCATGACCGCCGATGACAGCGCAGACGACGATTACGGCGACGGCCGCTATGAAGAATAAAGAACGGGAGGACGATTGAAATATGAGCTATGCTGAGTTTGACGCCATTCGTATTGGTATCGCTTCCCCGGAGCAGATCCTGGATTGGTCCTATGGCGAGGTCAAGAAGCCGGAGACCATCAACTACCGCACCCTGAAGCCTGAGCGGGACGGCCTGTTCTGCGAGCGCATCTTTGGCCCCACCAAGGACTGGGAGTGCCACTGCGGCAAGTACAAGAAGATCCGCTATAAGGGCAAGATCTGCGACCGCTGCGGCGTGGAAGTGACCCGCGCCAACGTCCGCCGGGAGCGGATGGGCCACATCGAGCTGGCCGCCCCGGTGTCCCACATCTGGTACTTCAAGGGCATCCCCTCCCGCATGGGCCTGCTGCTGGACCTGTCCCCCCGGATCCTGGAAAAGGTCCTGTACTTTGCCGCCTATATCGTCACCGACCCCGGCTATGCCCCCCTGGTGAAGAACCAGATCCTCTCCGAGAAGGAGTACCGCGAGCTGCGGGAGAAGTATGAGGACGATTTCGACGCCGGCATGGGCGCCGAGGCCGTGAAGAAGCTGCTGGCCGACATCGACCTGGAGCAGCTTTCCGTCCAGCTGCGCGAGGAGCTGCACCACGCCTCCGGCCAGAAGAAGGCCCGGATCGTCAAGCGCCTGGAGGTCGTGGACGCCTTCCGCATCTCCGGCAACAAGCCGGAGTGGATGATCATCGATGTGCTGCCGGTCATCCCCCCCGAAATTCGCCCCATGGTCCAGCTGGACGGCGGCCGGTTTGCCACCTCCGACCTGAACGACCTGTATCGCCGGGTCATCAACCGCAACAACCGCCTCAAGCGCCTGATCCAGCTCTCCGCCCCCGACATCATCATCCGCAACGAGAAGCGGATGCTCCAGGAGGCTGTGGACGCCCTGATCGACAACGGCCGCCGCGGCCGTGCCGTCACCGGCGCCAACAACCGCGCCCTGAAGTCCCTGTCCGATATGCTGAAGGGCAAGCAGGGCCGCTTCCGTCAGAACCTGCTGGGCAAGCGTGTCGACTACTCCGGCCGTTCCGTCATCGTGGTCGGCCCTGAGCTGAAAATTTATCAGTGCGGCCTGCCCAAGGAGATGGCCATTGAGCTCTTCCGCCCCTTCATGATGAAGAAGCTGGTGGAGGACGGCCTGGCCAACAACATCAAGTCCGCCAAGAAGATGGTGGACCGGGGCCGTGCCGAGGTCTGGGATGCGCTGGACTTCATCATCAAGGAGCACCCCGTGATGCTCAACCGTGCGCCTACCCTGCACCGCCTGGGCATCCAGGCCTTCGAGCCGGTGCTGGTGGAGGGCCGCGCCATTAAGCTGCACCCCCTGGTTTGTACGGCATTCAACGCCGACTTCGACGGCGACCAGATGGCCGTCCACGTCCCCCTGTCCGCCGAGGCCCAGGCAGAGGCCCGCATCCTGATGCTCTCCGCCAACAACCTCCTGCGGCCCCAGGACGGCGGCCCTGTTACGGTTCCTACCCAGGATATGGTCCTGGGCTCCTACTACCTGACCTACGAGAAGGACGCCCCCGCCGACCCCACTTATATCTACCCCACGGTAGAGGCCGCCGCGGCTGCGGTGGAGGCCGGGACCGTCAGCGAGAGCGACCACATCTGGATCGACACCCCCGACCGTCTGCTGCCCACCTCCGGCTATGAGGCCTGCCGGGCCAACGCCGCCGGGGAGGAGGCCAAGGAGGTCCTGCACGCCTTCGCCAGCCCCGCCGAGGCCCGCCTGGCCTACGACGAGGGCCAGCTGGAGCTGCACGTGCCCATCCTGGTCCGCATGACCGCCACCGTGAACGGTGAGGAGCGTACCAAGCTGGTGCGGACGACGGTCGGCCGCCTGATCTTCAACGAGGGCATCCCCCAGGACCTGGGCTTTGTGGACCGCGAGGACCCCGAAGCCTGCTTCGACCCGGAGATCAACTTCGTCTGCGGCAAGAAGCAGCTGGGTAAGATCATCGACAAGTGCATCATCCGCCACGGCTTTACCCAGTCCGCCGAGGTCCTGGATATCATCAAGGCCCGCGGCTACCACTACTCCACCCTGGGTTCTCTGACGGTCTCCATCTACGATATGACCGTCCCCCAGAAGAAGTACCCCCTGATCCGCGAGACGGAGCAGGAGATCGTGAAGATCGAGAAACAGTTCAAACGCGGCTTCCTGACCAACGACGAGCGGTATCGCCTGGTCGTTAAGGCCTGGGAGCAGACCACCAAGGACGTCACCGAGGCCCTGCAGGCCGGTCTGGATCGCTACAACCCCATCTTTATGATGGCCGACTCCGGCGCCCGTGGTTCTATGGCTCAGATCCGTCAGCTGGCCGGCATGCGTGGCCTGATGGCTGACACCTCCGGCCGGACCATCGAGATCCCCATCAAGGCAAACTTCCGTGAGGGCCTGTCCGTTCTGGAATACTTCATCTCCTCCAGAGGCGCCCGGAAGGGCTTGGCCGATACCGCGCTGCGTACCGCCGACTCTGGTTATCTGACCCGCCGTCTGGTCGATGTCTCCCAGGAGGTCATCATCCGTGAGCACGACTGCGGCACCACCGAGGGCATCACCGTCCGCGAGATCAGCGAGAACGGCCAGGTCATCGAGCCCTTTGCCGAGCGTCTCAAGGGCCGCTATCCCGTCAGCGACGTGGTGGATCCCACCACCGGCGAGGTCCTCTTCGACAAGGACCACATGTTCACCATGGACGACGCCAAGGTCCTGGAGGACAAGGGCATTCACGAGCTGAAGATCCGCTCCGTCCTGACCTGCCGCGCCCGCCAGGGTGTCTGCTCCAAGTGCTACGGCGTGAACCTGGCCATCGGGGAGCCGGTGGGCGAGGGCGAGGCCGTCGGTATCATCGCGGCCCAGTCCATCGGTGAGCCGGGCACCCAGCTGACCATGCGTACCTTCCACACCGGCGGCGTCGCCGGCGGCGACATCACCCAGGGTCTTCCCCGTGTTGAGGAGCTGTTCGAGGCCCGCAAGCCCAAGAAGATGGCCCAGTTGGCCGAGATCAGCGGCCGCGTGACCATGGAAGAGAGCAAGCGCATCACCATCTGCAACGTGACCATCACCGCCGACGACGGCGAGGTGGTCAGCTACGCCCTGCCGTACAGCGCCGGTATCCGCTGCAAGGACGGCGACTGGGTCAACAAGGGCGACCAGCTGACCGAAGGCGCACTGTCTCCCCACGAGGTCCTGCGCATCCGCGGCGTCTCCGCCGTCCACGACTACCTCATCCAGGAAGTCCAGAAGCCCTACCGTCAGCAGGGCGTTGACATCAATGACAAGCACATTGAGATCATTGTGCGCCAGATGATGCGGAAGGTCCGCATCGAGGAACCCGGCGATTCTCAGCTGCTCTCCGGCTCCACCGTGGAGGTCATGGAGTATCTGGACGCCAAGGAGGCCATCGAGGCCCGCATCGCTGCCGGCGAGACCCGCGAGGACGGCAGCGAGCTGGTGGTGCCCACCGCCACCACCCTGCTCATGGGTATCACCAAGGCCTCTCTGGCCACCGACTCCTTCCTGTCTGCCGCTTCCTTCCAGGAGACGACGAAGGTCCTGACCGAGGCTGCGATCAAGGGCAAGGTGGACCACCTGATCGGCCTGAAGGAAAACGTCATCATCGGTAAGCTCATCCCCGCCGGTTCCGGCCTGTCCATGTACCGCCAGGTCAACCCGCGCGACGAGGAAGAGGAGCAGCCTAAGACCGGCTATGCCGCCGTGGCGGCCGCGATCCAGGAGAACCAGGATCCCCAGGAGGGCCTGGAGCCTGAGGAGGCCCCGGAGGAGGCAGATCTGCTGCCCGACGAGGACGCAGAGGAGGACGAGGGCGACGAGATCCTGTCCATCAGCCTGGACAACGACGAAGACAGCGAGGACTAATCTCCCTAGAGGACTGATCTTCCTGTTTGCACAGCACAAAACGGCTGCGGACAACCGCAGCCGTTTTTCTACCGGGGCGTGCACAGAGCGTTCGATCCACTTGGAGTGGGTGGATTGCAATATTTCCCCCGGATATGCTATACTATATCGAATGGAAACACCGTCCCACCGAGGACGGGAGAGGAGGGTTCCATGGAGGCATTTCAGGCGCTCAGCGCCAAACTCAGCCAGATCCCCGGCTTAGAGGTCCGGGCACACGAGCCGATGGCCCACCACACCACGTTTCGGGTGGGCGGCCCGGCGGCGCTCATGGCCCTGCCCAAGCGCCTGGAAGAGCTGTCCGCCGTCCTGCGGGCGGCGGCAGAGGCAGGCATCGTGCCCTTTTTTCTGGGCAAGGGGTCCAATCTGCTGGTGGCCGACGAGGGCGTGGACCGCTTTCTCATCAAGCTGGCCGGGGGCCTGACCCGCTTGGAGCGGGACGGGGAGACCGGCCTGTATCTCGGCAGCGGCCTTTCCCTGGCCCAGGCGGCGAACTTTGCCGCCGGGTGCGGGCTGACCGGCCTGGAATTTGCCCACGGCATCCCCGGCACCGTCGGCGGCGGCGTGTTTATGAACGCCGGAGCCTATGACGGGGAGATGGCCCAGGTCATCGACTGGGTGGACTGCCTGGACGAGACAGGTGCGGCCCATCGCTTGGGGAAAGACGAGCTGAAGCTGGGCTATCGCACCAGCGTCTTTTCCCAACTGCCCTGGAGCATCGTGGGGGCACACCTCACCTTGACCACGGGCGACGAGACCGCCATTCGAGAAAAAATGGCGGACCTGGCCCAGCGCCGCCGGTCCAAACAGCCCTTGGAATACCCCAGCGCGGGCAGCACGTTCAAGCGCCCTGTGGGGCATTTTGCCGGGGGGCTGATCGAACAATGCGGCCTGAAAGGGACCAAGGTCGGCGGAGCGCAGGTCTCGGAGAAGCACGCGGGCTTTGTCATCAACGCCGGGGGGGCCACCTGCCGGGACATTCTGGCCCTCATCCGCCTGGTGCGGGCCACGGTGTTGGAACAGACCGGCGTGACCCTGGAGCCGGAGGTCCGGCTGCTGGGCTGCGCCCTGGACGAGGAATCGTAACAAAGGAGACGAAAAACCATGAACGATCACTTTTTTGTTCTGATGTATGCCACCAGCGGCGAAGAGCGGAACGTCACGCGCTTTGCCAGTTACACCAACGTGCAGGACGTGGTAGACATGGTGAACGACTGGCTCACCAAATGCTGCTACATGGACTGCTACCTGCCCGGCGAGCAGGAGGAGGCACTGAAAGCCCAAAACGGCGGCGAGCTGCCCGAAACGGCATTCCAGTGCCCGGAGGTCAAGACTCCGGCGGACCTGGAGAAATACAACGGCTTTTATGACTACGAGAGCCTGGGGATGTTTAACCTCTTCCTGACGCCGGTCTATGATACGGCCACGGCCAAGAAGTTCTGCGGCAGCATGAACAAGGAGTTCGGCATTGACCAGGAATACAGCGACCGGGCCGACCAGATGCTGGGGCACATGGATACCCTGGTGAAGTCCTTCGAGGAGCCGGGGACGGATTACGCCGCGGCGGAGGAGGCCATCCGCACCTTCCTGATGCAGGGCGGGTTCAGCCTGTTCGACGATTTCGGGGAGGAAGTGCCGGACACCATCGTCATTCCCGCCGGTGGGTTCCAGAAGATCGACGACCCGACGGTCTAAAAGAGAATCATTCCATTTGTGCGTAAAAACGGCAAGACCACTGAGACGCGGTGGCCTTGCCGTTTCTTTGTTTTCATGGTATCATAAAACCAACTTGAGAGATTGGAAGGAGGTCGCAGACATGAATGATCTCAAGATCCCAGTTGGTATTTCCGACTTTGCTAAAATCCAAAATTATGGTTACTATTATGTAGACAAGACGGGCCTCATCGAAGACCTGCTGGAGAAGGAGACGGCAGAAGTCACCCTCATCACCCGCCCCCGCCGGTTTGGAAAGACCATGGGCATGAGCATGCTGGCCAACTTCTTCGACATCCGCAGGGACAGTCAGGCGATGTTTGAGGGATTGGAAATCTCTAAGAATACAGCCCTGTGCAGCGAATGGATGAACCAGTGGCCAGTCTTATTCCTGACCTTTAAGGATGTGGATGGTCTGACCTTTGCTTCGGCCAAAGAGATGCTTCTGAACCGGATCGCAGCAATTTATAACGACCATAGTTATCTGCTGGAAGGGACACGAGTCCAGGAAAATGACCGAAAGGTTTTTGAACGATTGGCAGATGAAGTCAGCGGAAATCCCACAGATGCGATGCTGAAGACCTCGATTGTTCTGTTGATGCGGCTGATGAGGAACCATTATGGCAAACCGGTCATTCTTCTCATCGATGAGTATGACGTTCCTATCGCCAAAGCCAGTGCCAAGGGCTATTATCCGGAAATGCTAGAGGTCATAAAGGGGCTAATGAGTACAGCATTGAAGGATAATGACGCCCTCCGTTTTGCTGTGATCACTGGCTGCCTGCGCATCGCCAAGGAAAGCATCTTCACCGGCACCAACAACTTTGTCTCTGATACGATCTCATCTTCTCACTTGAATGAGTACTTCGGCTTTACTCAGGAAGACGTGGATCAGATTCTCAAAGATGCAGACTGCCAGGAACATGCTGCTGACATTAAGAACTGGTACGACGGGTATCACTTCGGAGACCTGGACGTCTACTGCCCGTGGGACGTGATGAATTATCTGCGGGACCTCCAGCGCAACCCCAAGGCTAAGCCCGCCAGTTACTGGAAGAACACCAGTGACAATTCTATCATCCGGTCGTTTATCGACTATCGAGGAACAAAAATTTCTCAAAAATTGGAAACGCTTCTGTCTGGCGGGTATATCCTTCAGAAGGTCGAAGAAGATCTGACCTATGATTACCTACACTCTTCGGAAAAAAACTTGTGGAGCATTCTCTATCTGACTGGTTACTTGACACAGGTTCGGGAGGACGATCTTCCGGCCCCGTTGCCAGAGGACACCTCCGCCTTGATCATTCCCAATGCGGAAGTCCGGGAAATTTTCGAGACGACCATCCAAAAGTGGTTTGACGAGAGCGCCCAGACCTGGAATTTGACCACCTTGTTTGACGCAATGTGGTCCGGTGATGCGGAAACGCTGACCGAAGAGATCAATAAGCTGCTCTACAAGACCATCAGTTACCATGACTACAAAGAGGATTTCTACCATGCGTTCCTGACCGGGATCCTGGCCGGCTCCGGCTGTGCGGTAGAGTCCAACCGGGAACACGGCGAGGGACGTAGCGATATCGTCATGTATCATCCGGACAGACCGCAGGTCGTTCTCTTCGAGGCCAAGTATGCCAAAACGCTGAACGGACTGGAAGCGAGCTGCGCAGCAGCCCTCCAACAGATCGAAGACCGGCAGTATGCGAAAGAATTTGAAGATGACTATGACTCGGTTCTTTGCTATGGGATCGCGTTCTATAAGAAGCGGTGCTTGGTTCGGATGAAATAAAACAAAAATCATAACAAGGCCGGCTACTATGGGGGATGGTAAAGCCCATAGTAGCCGGTCTTGTTTAGCGATTGAACTGCGATTGGTAGAGCGAGAAGATCTCCTGGTCAAAAATGACGAGATAGACTGTCATATCGTGTGTAAGAAGGAAATTTTGGATGGTATCGATGGCAACCTTGAGGGCTTGCTCTTTTGGATAGCCAAAGATGCCGGAGGAGATCAGGGGGAAGGCAATAGACTTGCATCCATATTCTTCGGCCAGCTGGAGTGAAGTCTGATAGCAGGAGACCAATTGGTTATGCTCCCCGTATTGTCCGCCGTGCCAGCGTGGGCCGACGGTGTGGATCACATACTGGCAGGGTAAGTTGTAACCTTTCGTGATTTTGGCGCTCCCGGTTTTACAGCCGTGGAGCGTTCTGCATTCTGCCAGCAGCTCCGGGCCTGCGGCACGATGAATGCAGCCGTCCACACCACCGCCCCCCAACAGGGATTCATTTGCGGCGTTGACGATGGCATCTACCTGCATGGTTGTGATGTCGTTTCTGACGATTTGTAAGGGCATAGGATGACCTGCCTTTCTGCTTTTTACTTTATTATAGACCATCTTACAATGAGAAAATCGGAAGCGCAAGGTGTCGAAAGCGGAACTTATGCGGAAAATCGGAACGAAATTTGGAGAAGGACAGAGGCTGTCCACTTCATTTGCTATGATAAGCATGCGGAAGGTCCTAGCACAAAGCACCGGCCTGGTCGGAATGTCCTATGCCTAGGCCGGTGCTTTATACAACATCACAAAAGAAGTTTTTGGTTTGAAGGATTTACGGACGAGCTTTTCTGGATTCGACAAAAAAACAGAGAATCCGACCAGATAGACACAGTGTGTCCACCCTGCGTGATATGATAGGAACAGAAATCAGGGGTCTTCAAAGACGAGAAATTTATAGGGCGGGACCTCCAACACCGTGGCGATGTCAAAGAGCGTGTCCAGCGAGACGGCTTTGAGAATATTGGGTGCCTCCACATGGCCGATGTAGGCCGGGGAGCGGTCGATGCGCTCGGCCAGCTGCTCCTGCGTGAACCCGCGCAGGCGGCGGTAGTAGGCGATTTTCAGGCCGATCTGACGGTACTGCTCGGCGTAAGTCGTTTTCACTGGTGATCCCCCCGTTTCTCCTACTAATGGTACCCAATCGTGTCAGGAATTGACATGCTATCAAAAGTAGAGTATACTATCTTACAGATGGGAAACTATATCAGGAGAGGAAGAGTGACGTGGACGATCAGTGTCTCTCGGAGGCCAAAACAGACCGCGTGTTGGCCATTTATTCCCGCTTGGTCGGCGGTGCCGTCTTGAACAAAGCCGACCTGGCCCAGCAATTTCATGTGACCCAGCGAAGCATCCAGCGTGACATCGAGTCCCTGCGATGTTTTTTTGCGGAGCAGGAACTGCCGCAGGACATCGTCTACGACAAGCGCAGCCGGGGCTACCGGCTGATCGACAACGCCCAGAAGAAGCTGAGCAACAGCGAGGTCCTGGCCGTCTGCAAGATCCTTTTGGAGAGCCGCTCGATGGTCACAGACGAGATGATGCCCCTGCTGGACCGTCTCATCGACTGCTGCGCCCCGAACAGAACAAAGCCATCGTCCAAAGCCTGGTGGCCAACGAACGCTTTCACTACGTCCCGCCCCACCATGGCAAGCGCCTGCTCAACGGCCTCTGGGAGATCGGCCAGGCCGTCCGCAACCACCAGGTCATGGAGATCCAGTACGAGCGGATGAAGGAACCCAAGCTCGTCACCCGCCGGGTGGAGCCGGTGGGGATCATGTTCTCGGAGTACTACTTCTACCTCACGGCCTTCCTCCAAGATGTAGACCGCAAAACCGAGTTTGAGAACGAGCAGGACCTCTTTCCCACCATTTACCGCATCGACCGCATCCGTGCCTTCCAAGTCCTGGACGAGCATTTTCACGTCCCCTACAAAGACCGCTTTGAAGAGGGGGAGTTCCGCAAGCGGGTCCAATTCATGTACGGCGGCAAGCTCCAAAAAATTCGCTTCCGCTACACCGGGCCTTCGTTGGAGGCCGTGCTGGACCGTTTGCCGACCGCGAAAGTCCTGGCAGAGGATGATGACGGCTGGGACGTGGAGGCGGAGGTGTTTGGAAGCGGGGTTGAGATGTGGATGAGGAGCCAGGGGCCTATTGTAGAAGTGCTAAAAAAATGACGAAAGAGGCGGTACTATGTGGCTTATCTTAATAATTGTCTGTGTGATAGCAGTTAGCGCAATTGTTAGGAAAAAGAGAAAGAGCATGTCAGTTTATGGAGAGTATAAATGCAATTCTCGAAAATACTTGACAAAGGGAACTCAGGATAACTTTCGTATTTTAGTTGATGATAAAAGTGAATTTATTGTAAAAAATGGAGAAATTGTAGGCTATAAAATAAGAAATGGGAAAAAGATATTTTACTATGATGGAGGTAAATGATAGTGGGACTTATAGATTGGATGGCCGATAAAGTACAAAGTATGACTGGAGAAAAAGAGCGACGCAATCTTGTCAGCGAAATAAAAAGTGCTTACAATGCCTTTCAAACGATGGTGATTGAGAAAATCAATACACTGAATGGTATTATAGAAAAAATTAATGAAAAGATTGTTGCTTTAAATGCCGTAAGACATGGTAAGGTTGAGAAAACAGTTCAAGAATTAAACCAATTTTTGGGAAAATTTGGGAAAATTAAAGCGGTTGGAGCATATGTAGCCGAGAGAGAACGGCCGCCGAGAGAGCTTCCAAAGCATAAGTTTGAACAAATCGAGGACTACATCAATGATGTAGACTGGAGTCGAGAGGATGTGTTTCGTAGTACATTTTTTCTTAGTCCACTCGGTATGACAGTGAAGACAAAAAAACAGAATCTTTCGTTGAATGAACAGCTATATGCTTTGAAAATGGAGTCTGATGGAGTGTCTGAACAGCTCAATACGCTTATCTTAGGTCGTGAGCAAGAAAACTGCATTGCAACGCTGTATCTTCAGTGTGTAAATGTCGTGGTAGAAACGATAGAGGAGAAAATACTGCCAGAATTGAACGTGGTACAAAGTTTTTTTGAGGCACTGGAAGTAAAAGATCATGTGTTGGCTCACACGAAGGAGCATGAATTTGCTGCTAAAACGGATATAGCGCTTCTAAAAAATAGTCCATATGAACGGCATTATTTTTTTGTGAAGAATGCATTTGTGTTCTACATCCTTGCGTGCCGAATTTACAATACACCGATTCTTACCCGCTTGATTGAAGGAACATCGAGACCGGAGGACCAGACACAACTAAAGAAGCAGTGGGATGCTTTAGAGCAACAGACAAAAGAGCTAGAAGGAACAATGCTGTCACTTACAGGGAGAAAATGATATGGATCAAACAGTAGAAGCATATGCACTCTTAGCAAGAGAAAAACAATTACTGATTCAACAGCAGGAAGCATATATCACTGCGGCCAGAAAGATGAACTGGCAAATGAAGGAGTTGTTGCAGCAGAATTTTGGAGAGACTCTACTTCAAAACAGTATGCATGACTTCGCAGGTGAAGTGATTCGGCAGTATTTTGATACAAGTGATTATTACATTACTGTCGATCAGTTAATAGATCGGTTTCTGCATTTTTCTTATGAAGATGATAAGGACTTATTTACTTCTGATGAAGCGATCCGAAAGAACTTATACAATGCAGTAGATAATCCATATCAGTCTGGATACTTAAAAAATCTAACTGAGACAATGGAAAATAGCCAAAAAAAGTTATTTACAGAATCTCGGGCAACAGACAGATTAGATAGAGAAGGGAAAAGGCAGTATCGTGATGATCGAGTCACTGCCGATGGAACGATTAAGGATGAACTGACAGGAAGAGATGGCAGCGTATCACAAGTGATGGTTAATGGGAAGTTACGAAACAAAAGTAACCTTCACGCAGATCACACACAGAGCAGAAATGGAGCGGTATATAATTCTCAATTTATTCGGGAGGATAAATTGGAGGAACTGAAGAAGTTCTATAATTCTTCTGATAATATGCAAATGATGTCTGCTACAGCAAATACTTCAAAGGGCGATATAGCAATTTGTATCATTGATGGAGAAGTAAGAGACATTAATGCAAGAGATATTGAGAAATTACGGAAGAGTGGTCATAAAGTCAAAGACATTACTTACAAAGCTGCACCAGAAGAACTTGCCCAGGCTATTATCAAGCGCTGGGAAAAGAAGACTCCTTCTGGAGAAAAACTTAAAAAGTTACAAGAAGAAGGCTACTTGGACGAAAATGGAAAGGTACTGCCAGACGTTAGAAAAAAGCTGGAGAGTAATATTCGGAAATCGCAGAATACAGAGAGCAGGACGATTCTTAAAAATGCCGACTATGCGGAGGTAAGTAGATACGCTGCAGAGGAAAGTATCAAATCTGTAAAAAAAATCTTGATGGGTCAAATAATATATTATGCGTTCCCACCGGTGATATTTGAAGCTCAGAAAATTATCAGAAAAGAAGACATGACAGTAGAGCGTTTCCTTCATGAGCTAAAATCGGCGCAGAAACGAGTGACAAAGTACGTCACGAGTAAACTTGGAAAGATTTTTTCAAATACAGCGAACAGCACTCTTAATAAGTTTGTCAAATGTATTTTTGACATTGTGATTGAGATGGCCAAGGCAACTGTCAAGAAACTATTGAGAATTGTTAAGCGCGTTGTTATGTCGTTAATCCAGTGTGTTCGGGTTATCTCTAACCCAGAGATGTCAGCAGCGGAGAAAGGGAACGCAGTTGTCAAGGTGTTATCTACGACCGTTGGAGCTGTGGTGTTGGAGATTTTGTTTGAATATATCGAGAAACAGTTTGGATTACCGAATGTTATTATGGAACCACTTCAAATTATTGTGACAATTCTAGCAACAAATGCAATTATGCTTGTGCTGGATAAGGCAGATATGTTCAATACAAGATATGGCTTTATGATATCAAATATGGAGCGCATATTCAAGGAGAACAACGAGGCGTATTTACTGGAAAGTAATCAACTGATGGAAGAGGCTCAAGGAGAGATGGAGCAACTTAGGAAGGATTTGCAAAACGAGATAAGAGAGATTCAGGACAGCCTTTCTGGAATGAATCCCTACGAGATGGACATCACCCCTAATCTAGACCGAATCAATAAGATATTCGATATGAATATTGATTTTGATTACGAATGGTATGAATTTATTCAGGAAGGGGGAAGATAAGACAGTGTATTACATTGTAGCAATCGTAGTGGTTATTTTGCTCTGCTTGTTCTGCTCTTATCTCAATTCAAGATAGCAATGAAACTTGTTCTTCCAATTTGTAATAAAAGACCAGAGAGAGCACCCAAAATATTTGGGAAAACATTCATTCTATGTTGGCGATGCACTATGTCATTTGTGGGGGTCATTCTAACAGCAACTACACTTGAAGTTGGAAGGATAAAAGTAGCAATTTCAGTTCCGTCACTTCTTTTTGTGATACTGCTTATGATTCCGATGATAGTTGATGGAGGGCGTCAACAGTGGGGGAGAGGTTATACTAGTACAAACTTTAAAAGAGCGTTGACAGGGCTTCTTTTTGGTACGGCATTGACAATAGCCTGTAACGCTATTTTTAAATAAAAAATGTACTAATTATGATGACGTGTTTGCTATCTTCAAAAGAAGGGATTAGAAATAACAGAAAATTTAAAATAATGCTGGAACAGCCTCTCTTGAAAATGGTGAAGGATTTTGATAGAATTATCATAGAATAATTTAGGGAGGTGCTGACCTGTGATCATCAAATCGTCGACTGCGCTCCGGAATAACTATGGTATGATCTCTGATTTGGCGCATGATGAAGCGGAACCCATCTATATCACCAAAAATGGCGAGGGAGATCTTGTCGTCATGAGCATCGAAGCCTTTGAGCAACGAGAGGAAGCACTGAAACTGCGTGCAAAGTTGGAGGCGGCAGAAGCAGCCAGACTGTCCGGCGCACCAACGTATACGCTGGAGGAATCCAGAAAGCGGTTGGAGACAATCTAGATATACTTGGAGGCTGGGTATGTGTTACCCAGCCTCCTTTTGGTATGTCACCCCCGCTCCCCCTTGCGCATAGAATGGCAGCGTAGGGAAGGAGGCGGTCTGCATGAAATGGATGGACCGGGAGCGGAGCTTTTGGGTGATCGGGGGCGACCTGCGGCAGCGGGCCTTGGCGCGGCTGCTCCGGGAGGACGGCCACACCGTCCACATCGCTGGGCTGGAAGGCGAGGGCCTGGAGCCGGAGCCGCTTGGCCCTGGGCTGGCGCTGGCGCACTGCGTCATTTTACCCCTGCCGGTGGCGGTGGGGGAGAGCTTTGTACACACCCCGCTCAGTGCCGCTCGTCTGCCGCTGGCCCAGGTGCTGGACTGCCTGCGGCCCGGCCAGCTGGTCTGCGGCGGTATGATTTCCCCGGCGGTGGCGGCGGAAATGACCCGGCGGGGCCTGCGCTGGGCGGATTACTACGCCAGGGAAGAGTGCATGGTGGCCAACGCCGTGCCCACGGCGGAGGGGGCGGTGCAGGTGGCCATGGAGGAGCTGCCCATCACGCTCCACAGTGCCAGGGTCCTCATCCTGGGCTTTGGCCGGGTGGGAAAGCTCACCGCCCACCGGATGGGGGCCTTGGGGGCGAAGGTCACGGTCTCGGCCCAGTCCTATGAAGACCTGGCCTGGGCGGCGGCCTACGGCTATGAGACGGACCGGCTGGAAGACCTAGCCTGGGAGCTGGGGGGCTTTGATCTCGTTGTGAACACCATCCCCGCCCCGGTGCTGGACGAACGGCGGCTGCGCTGGGTGGCCCCAGGGGCGTTTTTGCTGGACTTGGCCTCCGCCCCCGGCGGGATCGACCGAGCGGCGGCCCAGCGGCGCAACCTGCAAGTCTTGCAGGCCCCCGGTCTGCCGGGACGGGTGGCCCCGGTGACGGCGGCGGCTGCCATCCGGGACGCCGTGTATCATATTTTATGGGAACAGGAGGCATAACGCCATGGAGGAGACACGGGTGGGGTTTGCCCTCACCGGATCGTTCTGTACCCTAGACAACGCGCTGCGGGCCATGGAGGAGACCGCCGCGAGCTACCCCAATATCCTCCCCATCCTCTCTGAGACGACGGCGGCGACCGACACCCGCTTCGGGCGGGCGGAAGCCTTTCGCCAGCGGGCGGAGATCGCCTGCGGCCACCGGGCCATGACCAGCATCCCGGAGGTGGAGCCCATCGGCCCCAAGGGGCTGCTGGATGTGCTGGTCATCGCCCCCTGCACGGGCAACACCCTGGCGAAGCTGGCCGCCGGCATCGCGGACACGGCAGTGACCATGGCCGCGAAAGCGCATCTGCGCAACGGGCGGCCTGTGGTCCTGGCAGTGTCCACCAACGATGGGCTGGCGGGGGCCGCGAAAAACATCGGGGCGCTCATGGCCCGGAAGCACATTTATTTTGTACCCTTCCGCCAGGATGACCCGGAGGGGAAGCCCACGTCCCTGGTGGCCGACATGACCCAGGTGACGGCAGCCATTGCCGCCGCGCTGGAGGGGAGACAGCTCCAGCCGGTCTTGCTGGGCGCACGGTAAATTTCTTTTTTGTTTGGGGCCGCAGACTTCTGCGGCCCCTTTTGCTTGAAAAAGGCGGGCGCTTGGGATACAATACAGGGCAAGAAACACGATCAGCCCCCGATGACAACAGAGGAAGTGAAACCATGAGTAAAAAAATTTATGAGACCGACGCCCAGACCATGGCCGACCTGACGGCTGGTGAAGAGACCGTCTGGAAGAACCCCCGCTACGTCCCCTTCGAGCTGGTGCGCGGCCTGTGTGACCTGGTGGTGTCCGAGGCGGACATCGCCGATGCTGAGGCGCGGCTGGCCCGGTTTGCGCCTTTTCTGGAACGAGCTTTCCCGGAGACCCAGGCCAACCACGGCCTGATCGAGTCCCCCCTGGCCGAGCTGGAGAAGATGCAGCCCGCCCTGGAGAAGGCCTACGGCGGGAAGATCCCCGGCCGCCTGCTGCTGAAAAAAGACAGCCATCTGGACATCGCCGGGTCCGTCAAGGCCCGCGGCGGCATCTATGAAGTGTTGAAGCACGCGGAGGATCTGGCCCTGGCCGCCGGGAAGATCACCGTGGCGGACGACTACGCCGCCTTTGCCGATGAGGACATGCAGAAGTTCCTGGGCGGCTACACCGTGCAGGTGGGCTCCACGGGCAACCTGGGCCTCTCCATCGGCATCATGAGCGCTGCCCTGGGCTTCCGGGTCATCGTCCACATGAGCGCCGATGCGAAGCAGTGGAAGAAGGACCTGCTGCGGAGCAAGGGCGTGGAGGTCATCGAGTATGCCGACGACTACTCCCGCGCCGTGGAGGAGGGGCGGAAGCGCTCCGAGGCCGACCCCACCAGCTATTTTGTGGACGACGAGAAATCCGTCACCCTCTTCCTGGGCTACGCCGTGGCCGCCAAGCGGCTGGACGCCCAGCTGAAGGAAAAGGGCATTGCTGTGGATGAGGCCCACCCCCTCATCGTCTACGTCCCCGCCGGGGTGGGCGGGGCGCCGGGCGGCGTGTGCTATGGCCTCAAGCGGCTCTATGGAGACAACGTCCACTGCTTCTTTGTCGAGCCGACCCAGTGCCCCTCGGTCCTGCTGGGCATGGCGACCCAGAAATTTGAACAGGCCAACGTCCGGGACTACGGTCTCTCCGGCAAGACCGAGGCCGACGGCCTGGCCTGCGCCAGCCCCTCCAGCTTTGTCACCCGGATCATGACCAATCTTGTCTCCGGCGAGTGCACCGTCTCCGACGCCAAGCTCTATGATTTCCTGCGCCTGCTGGTGGAGACGGAAGGGGAGCGCATCGAGCCCTCCAGCTGCGCCGCCTTCCAAGGCCCCGTGGCCCTGTGCCAGGCGAAGGGGAGCGTGGCCTACTGCCAGGAGCAGGGCCTGACCCCCGACCGGCTGAACAACGCCACCCAGATCGTCTGGGCCACCGGCGGCCGCCTGGTCCCGGAGGAGATCTGGGACGTGTATCTGAACACCCACCTGGATGCCTGAGCCGAAGGCGAAGCGCAGCGGCATGGACTTTGCGGAATGGAAAGCGGCTTGGGGCGTGCGGCTCAACGACCAGCAGGAGGCGGCGGTCCAGGCAGCCGAGGGGCCGGTGCTGCTGCTGGCCGTCCCCGGCAGCGGGAAGACCACGGCCCTCATCCACCGGCTGGGCTATCTCATCTTCTGCCGGGGGGTGGCCCCGGAACATATCCTGACCGTGACCTACACCGTCTCCGCCACCAAGGACATGGCGGCCCGCTTTGCCCAGGTCTTCGGGGCGGACCTGGCAGGGCGGTTGGAGTTTCGGACCATCAACGGCCTTTCCGCCCGGATCATCCGCTACTATGAAAAGACCAAGGGCCGAACGGCCTTTGCACTCATCACCAGCGAGCGGAAGCTCTCCAGTCTGGTGGGCGACCTCTGCCAGAAGGCCACGGGGGAGTTTCCCACAGAGAGTACGGTAAAATCTCTGCGGACGGCCATCACCTACATCAAAAACAAGCAGCTCGGCCCGGAGGCCATCGAAAAATATCCACTGGATGACCTTCCGGTGGGGAAAATTTATCAGGAATACTGCGCCGCCCTGCGCAGCTATGGCTGGATGGATTTCGACGATCAGATGGTCTACGCCGCCCGCATTTTGCGGAAGTACCCGGAGATCTTAGGGGCCTTTCAGGACCGCTATCGCTACCTCTGCGTGGACGAGGCCCAGGACACCTCCCGGATCCAGCACACGATCCTGCGCCTGCTGGCGGGGCAGCGGCAGAACCTCTTTCTCGTGGGCGACGAGGACCAGAGCATCTACGGCTTCCGGGCGGCGGAGCCGTCGGCCCTGCTCCACTTTGAGCAGGACTATCCGGGGGCCAAGGTCCTGCTCCTGGAGCGAAATTACCGCTCCACCGCCCGGATCGTTCAGGCGGCGGATGCCTTCATCCGCCAAAACCAGCACCGGCGGGACAAGCACATGGTGGCCGTCCGGGACGACGGCCCGGTCATCCAGCCCATCTGGGTGGCGGACCGGGTGGAGCAGTATGCCTTTCTCGCCCGCCTGGCCGCTACCTGCGACCGGGAGACGGCAGTCCTGGCCCGGAACAACGACAGCGCCCTGCCCGTTCTGGACCTGCTGGACCGGCAGGGCATCGGTTGCCGCTGCCGCCAGATCGAGGGGAGCTTCTTTTCCCACCGGATCGTCCGGGACGTGGAACACTTCATCACCCTGGCCTACGAGCCGACGAATGGGGAGGCCTTTCTCCCCATCTACTATAAGCTGGGGGCCAGCATCAAAAAGGCCGCAGCCCACTGGGCCGTGCGGGAGAGCCGCCAGACGGGAGAGCCTATTCTGGAGCTGCTGGCTGACTGCCCCGGCATCTCCCAAAAGGGGCGGCACCGCTGTGCGTCCCTGGCCCGCCGCTTCCAGCTCCTGCCGGGGCTGACGGGGGACCAGGCCATCGACCGCATCCGCCGGACCCTGGGCTACGGGGCCTACCTGGACGACCGGGAGATGGACAGCGGCAAGCTAGATATTTTGGAGAGCCTGGGAAAACAGACGGACAGCCCCAAGGCACTCCTGGCCCGCCTGCGGGAATTGCAGGGCATCGTGGCCCAGGGGTCCAGCGACCCGGAAAGCCCCTTCCTCATCTCCACCATCCACTCCAGCAAGGGCCTGGAATACCAGCGGGTGATCCTGATGGACGTGGCCGACGGCATCCTGCCCTCGATCGACCCGCCCAGAGGGTCCCACCCGGACCCGGAAGAGGTGGAACTGTATGAGGAGGAGCGCCGCCTCTTCTACGTCGGCATGACCCGCGCAAAAGAAGAGCTGGCCATCTTCCGCTTCCGGCGGGAGGGCTTGGAGAGCACCTTTGCCAACACCCTCTTCCCCTACGATCAAAAAGTGGCCCACCCTCCCGAACGGGAGAGCGGGCCAAGAGAACATCTATCGCCGGGGGACCGGGTGGACCACAAGATCTTCGGCCCCGGCCGCATCGTCAGCCGCCAGGGGGACATCGCCAGCATCCGCTTTGAGGACGGCACCGAAAAGCGCTTTGCGTTGGCAGCGGCGGTGAAGAAGAACTTGATCCGAAAGGGATAGCCGTCACAGGGCTTCCCAGTGGTATTCTTCCCCGTCCAGGGTCATCCAGCGGAAGATGCCGTCCTCGTAGAGCAGGCAGCTGTGGTCGGATCGACCGCGGGGCAGGGAGACGGAGCCGGGGTTGGCGCAGAAGAGGTCTTCGACGCGGCCCCAGGCGGGGACGTGGGTGTGGCCGGAGAGCAGAATTTCTGCCATGCCGCGGGGCGGAGGATTCTGCGGGCCATACCGGTGGCCGTGGGTGAGAAAGACGGAGCGCCCCTCCCATTCCTGGAGCAGATACTTGGGGGAGCCGGGGAAGCGGGGGCGCAGGGCACCGACGCCGTAGTCGCAGTTGCCCTCCACCCAGAGAATATCCGGGGCAATGGCATTGAGCTGGTCGATGACGTCCTGCGGGTCGTATTCATAGCGGGGATCGTAGGAGCCGGAATAGGCCAGGTCGCCCAGCAGGACGAGCTGCTCTGCCCCGGTCTCCCGATATAGGGCTAAGAGCTGGCGGCAGAAGACGGCGGAGCCGTGCAGGTCGGACGCAATGAGTCGTTTCATGGGGGATCACCTCTTTGGGCCAGTATACTCCATCTCCCCTCCGGGGGCAAGATATTTCCCCTTTGGCAAGGCGCGGAAATCGTGGTATAATACAACAATACCACCCAGATCAACCTGACCACCCAGACCAACCTGCAAACGAAGCTGCAAAACACAGAGGGGGATACGCCCCCGGAGGTGACTGTTATGATAGAAGATGCAAAGCGATCCATCGCGTTTCTCTGCCCGTCCTGCCGCCAGCCGGTGATCCTGGAGCGGTCCGTGTTCCAGCTGGCTGCCGCCGGCGGGAAGCTGCCCTGCCCCTGCGGCAAGTCGTCCATTCGCATTGACCTGATGGGGGACCGGGTGAATCTCACCGTGCCCTGCCTGTTCTGCGAGCAGGAGCACACCGTGACCTGCTCCACCCACGCCTTTCTCACGGAGAAGTGCCTGGCCTTTTCCTGCGCCAACTCCGGCCTGGACTGCTGCTATGTGGGCGAGGAGGAGCCGGTCTTCGCCGCCATGAAGCGGCTGGAGGAGACGCTGGATGTGCTGGAGACAGAGGCCGGGGCCGAGGGGACCTTCCTCAATGATCTCGTGATGGAAGAGATCTTAGGGGAGCTGCGGGACATCGGCCTGCGGGACGGCATCTCCTGCACCTGCGGCTGCCGGGACTGGAAGCTGAAGATCAATTACAGCTCTGTGGAGCTGTTCTGCGCCCGCTGCGGCGGGGCCTTGAAGCTCCCGGCGGCCACCATGTCCGACCTGGAAGATCTCTGCTGCAAGCCCACGCTGCTCATCCGGGGAGACCGCCCCAAGGGAGAAGAATAAGCTGTTTCCGGCGCACATCTCCCCTCCTGGGGCATAAGATGGACTGAGACCGCCCGACGGTCTCCATCTCTCACAGGAGGTTCTAGTTTATGTGTTGGAACAACGGTTGGGGCGGCAACGGCTGCCTGTGGATCATCCTCATCCTCATTCTCATCTGCTGCTGCGGCTGCGGCACCGGCGGCAACTCCTGCGGCTGTGGCTGCAACAACAACAATTGCGGTTGCGGGTGCGGCAACAATAACAACAACTGCGGCTGTGACTGTGGCTGCGGCTGCTGAGTCGGGTACCATAGGAAACGCCTGAGGCGTCTGAGCGGCGTGGCTTCGGCCACGCCGCTTTTGGCTCGTTCAGGGACGAAAGCAAGGAAAAATCAAAAAATCTGAAAAAATTGAAAAAAAGGCTTGCAATCTTCGGAAAAGTGTGGTAGTATACAAAAGCTGTCAGTGAGACACGCAAACAAACAAGCGGCAGTAGCTCAGCTGGATAGAGTGACTGGCTACGAACCAGTAGGTCGGGGGTTCGAGTCCCTCCTGCCGTACCAAACGCCTTACGCCTTTTCGCGTAGGGCGTTTGTTGCGTCTGGCATAAAAAATCAAAGAGAAAAAATAGTAGGGGCGATGCGAGAGGCATCGTCCCTACGTTGTTATCGGTCGTAAGTTATTTTCCGCTGACCTTCGCCATGGCCATGGGGCGAGCGGCGCGGCTGGGGGCGGCGGATTGGAGAAGATGGAAGAACTCGGTTTCATCCAGCAGGCGGAGCTTGCTTTTTCCTTCGGCCAAAATGGCGCGGGCCTTTTCCTCCTTGTTGCTGATGGTGGCCTGTCCGTCGGGGCCGTCGTACTGGTGGCCGACGACGAGAAAGTCCGTGCGGCGGGAGACGGAGGATCGTAAGACCGCGCCGACGTTCACCGCCCGCTGCATGGCCTCTTTCCGGTCGATGGACAGCTCCCCGGTGAAGACCAGGGACTTTTGATAGAGGGGGTGGTTGGTGTCGAAGGTCGAGACCTGGGGCTGGATGTCGCGGGGCTTGATGTGGCGGTTCTGGGCCAGGGCCGGGCCGGGGCCGACGGCGTGGGTCCGGCGGGGCTGGGTGGTTTTGGGGACCTTGGGCCGGGGCGTGGGCGGGACCAGGTCGGCCACCTCCTGGATGCGGACGTGGGGCTGGGAGAAGCAGAACTCGCCCAGGTTCAGGCAGTGGTTGGCCTTGATGCAGGCAATGGCGATCTCCGCGCAGGCGACGGCGTCGCACTCGGCGTTGTGGTGGTGTTCCAGGTCGATCCCCAGGCACTCGGAGCAGGCGGCCAGGTTTTTCCGGCCGGGGACCAGGTCGCGAGCCATGGCGATGCTGTCCACGTACTTAAAGTCGGCGTACTGCTGGACATAGGAATCCCCATACGCGGCCAGAGAGGCCTTGATGACGGACATGTCAAACCGGGCGTTGTGGGCGATGAGGGCCTTGCCCACCAGCATGGGGTGCAGCTCCTGCCAGACGGTGAGAAAGTCTGGGGCGTTCACCGTGTCTTTGGGGCGGATGCCGTGGACCCGGACATTGCCCCACTCGTATTTGTTTCCGGGGGGCTTGATGAGCCGATGGGTCGTGGCTACCACCTCTAACCCCACCACGAACGCCAAGCCCACCGAGCAAGCGCTGTTGGGGTTTCCACTGGCCGTCTCAAAGTCGATGGCCACGAAATCGACGTGTTCATTGGCGGGGAGGGGGAGCGCCTGTAAGCTGCATTGATCCATGAAAAAACCACTCCGTTCGATTCCTTGAATTGCGATCCTTACCTATTATAGTAGTCTGCGCCAACTTGTCAAGCGAGAAGCGGTGTTTTTGCAAGTTTCACGTCAAATAAAGAATTTATATTCTAGTTGCTTCTTTCCGCCGGAGTTGGTATACTGGAATAAAAATCGACAAAAAACGATAAAAAACGACAAAGTGAGAGGAGGAGCGGCATGAGAGAACGGATGAGAAAGGGGCTGGCCTGGTGTCTGGCGGCGGTGCTGCTGCTGGGCCTGCTGCCGTTGTCACCCAGGGCGACGGCGGCAGAGGAGAGGGATCTGTCTCAGGCGGAGATCGACCTGGACGAGTGGTTTTACCGCTATGACAAGTCGCCCAAGGAGCCGGTGCCGACGGTGAGACTGGACGGTGCCGTGGTCCCCAGCACGGATTACACCGTCTCTTATGCCAACAACACCAACGCCGGGCAGGCCGCTGTGACCGTTACGGGAACAGGGGCTTATTTCGGCAGCAAAACGGTCCATTTTACCATCGACCCTCGGCTGGTCCTGCCCCAGGAGGTTACGGTCCGGAAATGCTATAAGAGCTTCGACGGAACGACAGACGCCCAGCCGGAGATCACTGCGTCCAGTCTGGACGGCCCCCTCACCGTGACCTGCTCCAAAGCATCCTATGACACCCCTTACGCCGGGACGGGGAAGACGGTCACCCTCTCCGGGATGCGTCCCTCCAACGCGAATTATACCATGCAGGAGAGCAGCATGACCTGGGACCGGGGGGAGATCGCCCCCGGCATCCCGAACGTCAAGCAGAACATCCAGCTCATCCAGGGCGAGCGCATCGACCTGGACACCCTGGTCCGCGGCGCGGGGGCGGGGGACGTGACCTATCAATTCTCCGGTGACAGCAAGGACTGTGTCCTCTCCGGGTCTCAACTGACCGCCGGGGAGACGTTGGGGAGCGTGTCGCTGATCGCCCACATTGCCCAGGGCAAGGACGTGAACGGTGACGGCATCCTCGATTACACCGGCGGCACGGAGACCTTCTCTCTCACCGTCGTGGCCCGCAAGACCCAACCCTCGGAAAGCGGGGAGAGCGGGAACGGCCAGCAGTCCCTCACGCTCAAGGGCGGAAGTCAAGTGACCTACGGCAAGCGCCTGCAATTCACCCTCTCCGGCGGGGCCGGGAGCGGCGCCGTCCGCTATTGGGTGGAGCCGCGGGGCAGCCGGGGCAGCGCCACCATCGACCAGAGCGGCCGCCTCACCGCCACCCAGGCGGGCAAGGTCCTGGTTTACGCAGAAAAGGCCGGGGACGCGACCTATGCCGCGGCGAAAGCAAACCCCATCGAAGTGACGATCCAGCCCGCCCAGCTGACCATCTGCGTCCAGGACAAAACGGCGGCGGTCGGGGAGTGGGTCCCCAGCCTGAGCAGCGCTGACTACACCGTCTCCGGCCTGGTGAATGGGGACAAGCTGGCCAAAACGCCCACCCTCTCCTATGCCTCTGCGCCGGATATGAGCCGGGAGGGCAGCGTGACCATCCAGGCCAGCGGGGCGGTGGCCCCGGTGGGCGGGAATTATCGCGCGGATATCACCTATCAGTTTGGCACCCTGACCATTACGCCCCAGCCGGTCTATCCCATTACCGTGCGCTCGGCGCTGAACGGGACGGTCACGGCGGACAAGCAGAGCGCCACAGAGGGTACGAGCGTGACCCTCACGGTCAAACCCAACCAGAATTTTAAGCTGGAGAAGCTCACGGCAACGAGTGGCAGCAAGACCCTGACCTGTCGGGAGACGGGCAGCGGAACGTATGCCTTCACGATGCCCGCCGGGGCGGTGACAGTCTCCGCGACCTTTGCGCAGGTCGCCCAGTCGGTGGCCTTTCCCTTTACGGACGTGAGCAAGTCCTCCTGGTATTATGACAGCGTGGCCTACGTCTACGCCCAGGGTCTCATGAACGGCACCGGGGCCACGACCTTTGCGCCGGCCACGCCCACGACCCGTGGGATGCTGGTGACGATCCTCTACCGCATGGAGGGCAGCCCGGCCTCCGCCGCCTGGTCGCCCTTTGCCGACGTGACCGCCGACGCCTACTACGCCGCCCCGGTGGCCTGGGCCGCCTGGAACGGCATCGTCAACGGCGTCAGCGCCACCAAGTTTGCGCCCAAGCAGTGGATCACCAGGGAGCAGATGGCCTCCATCCTCTATCGTTACGCCCGGTATAAACAATGGGACGTGTCCCAGCGGGGCGATCTGTACCAGTTCAGCGACCGGAGCAAGTGCCACAGCTATGCCCTGGAAGCCCTCTCCTGGGCCAACGCCACGGGCCTTATCCAGGGCAAGGGCAAGGACATTTTGGACCCCAGAGGCCTGGCCTCCCGCGCCCAGGTCGCGGCCATCTTACAGCGCTTCCACCAGACCTACGCCAAGCCCGCCCAGACCCCGGAATCGGGCGAAACAGCCACCTGAAAAATTTTTTCAAAAAATTTTAGAAAACCCCTTGACAATTTCCGCTTCTTTGCTATAATAAGTCCTGCACTCGTGAGTTGTGGGTCGCAAAAAAACAAAACTTAGCGGGATTGTGTAAGGGTAGCACGACAGACTCTGACTCTGTTTGTGAGGGTTCGAATCCTTCTCCCGCTGCCAAAACCCCGTCATCCACTGGATGACGGGGTTTTTTCTACTCCATTTTCTGAAAGGTCCCCTGCATTTGCGTGTGTGAGGTGCCGGAAAAATCCGGCGGGATGCCGAAAGTTTCTTGTAAACTGCCCAATGTGATTTGGTTGACAATTTGGGGCGGGTACCGTATAATCGTGAACTAGAAAGAGAATGGAGGTTCACAAATGGACAAGACCAACAAGACCAAGAATCTGGCGTACTGTGCGCTGTTTACGGCGCTCATCGCCGTGGGGGCCTTTATCCGGGTCCCGGTGCCGGTGGTGCCGTTTACGCTGCAATATCTGTTTACCATGCTGGCCGGGCTGCTGCTGGGTCCTCGGCTGGGGACCATCGCCGTGGGGACCTATGTGCTGCTGGGGCTGGTGGGGCTGCCCATCTTCACGCAGGGCGGCGGGTTCTGGTATGTGTTCCAGCCCAGCTTTGGGTATCTGCTCGGCTTCTGCGTCGGGACGTTTGTCACCGGCTGGCTGGCCCAGCGGCTGGAGCAGGCCGGAAAGAACACCGTAGGCCGCTACCTGCTGGCAAACCTGGCGGGGCTGGCGGTGGTCTATGCCATGGGCATGGTCTACTACTATATCATTTGTAACTATGTTATCAATACCCCCATCGCCCTGTGGCCCCTCTTCCTGTACTGCTTCCTTCTGGCGGTGCCGGGGGACCTGTGTTTGAGCGTGCTGGGTGCGGTGCTGGTCAAGCGGGTGAAGCCCGCCCTGAGCCACACCGCCTTGGGACGGGTCTGAGCGGCCCAGAAAAGGAGAGATCATTCGATGAATGTCACGACATTAGCCCAGGAGATCATTCATGGCCGCCGCCTGGGGCGGCAGGACGACCTGTCCTTCTTCCTGACCTGCGACTTAGACGAGCTGTGCCGGGGCGCCGACGCCATCCGTGCGGCGCTGGTGGGGGACAAAGTGGATCTATGCTCCATCATCAACGGCCGCAGCGGGCGCTGTCCGGAGGACTGCAAATACTGCGCCCAGTCCGCCCACCACCATACCGACTGCGAAGTCTACGACTTCCTGCCGGAGGAGCAGATCTTAGAGGCCTGCAAGCTTAACGAGCGGGAGGGCGTGGACCGCTTCTCCATCGTCACCGCCGGGCGGAGCCTCACAGGGGCGGAGTTTGACAAGGCCATCCACGCCTTTGAGACCATGAAGCGGGAATGTAAGATCGACTTGTGCGCCTCCATGGGCTTCCTCACTGCCGAGCAGTTCCACCGCCTCCACGAGGCGGGCGTGACCAGCTACCACCACAACATCGAGACCTCCCGCCGGAACTTCCCCAACATCTGCACCACCCACACCTATGAGAAAAAGATCGAGACGCTCAAGCTCGTGAAGGCCGAGGGCATGTGCGCCTGCTCCGGCGGCATCATCGGCATGGGGGAGACCTGGGAGGACCGGCTGGACATGGCCGTGAGCCTGGCGGAGCTGGAGATCGACTCCATCCCCATCAACGCCCTCATGCCCATCCCCGGCACGCCGCTGGAGGGCCTGCCCCAGCTGAGCGAGGCGGATATCTTGCGGACCATCGCCTTCTTCCGCTATCTCAACCCCGAAGCCAACATCCGCCTGGCCGCCGGCCGCGCCCTGCTGACGAAGGACGGAGAGACGGCGTTCCAGGCCGGGGCTTCCGCCACCATCACCGGCAACATGCTCACCACCGTGGCCTGCGCCACCATCCGCAGCGACCGGGCCATGCTGGAGGGGCTGGGCCGGGACGTGACCCCCGACTACTGGAAGGAGGCCTGAGCCATGGCAAAAGGCATCTTCCTCACCGGCACCGGCACGGACATCGGCAAGACCTACATCGCCGGGCTGCTGGTCAAGACTCTGGCGGAAGCGGGCAAGCGCCCCGCTTATTATAAGGCCGCCATGAGCGGCAACGACCGCCGCCCGGACGGTTCCCTGATCCCCGGAGACGGGGCCTTTGTGAAAACCTTCTCCGGCATCGGCCAGAGCCTGGAGAGCATGTGCCCTTACGTCTATGAGCACGCCTGGTCCCCCCATCTGGCCGCCCGTTTTGAGGGGCCGCAGATCGACCTGGAGGTGGTGAAGGCCGGCTGGCGCTCCGTCTGCGAACGCTATGACTATGTGACCATGGAGGGCAGCGGCGGCATCCTCTGCCCCCTGCGCTGGGACGCACAGCACATCCAGCTGGAGGATGTGGTGAAGTCCCTGGGCCTGGCCAGCATTTTGGTGGCCGAGGCGGGGCTGGGGACCATCAACAGTGTGGTCCTCACCGCCGAGTATATGAAGGCCAAGGGCCTGCCCCTCAAGGGCATCATCTTCAACCACTATCACCCCGGTGACACCATGGAGGAAGACAATCTCACCATGTGCCAGGCCCTCACCGGCCTGCCGATCTTAGCCACCGTCCAGGAGGGGGACACCACCCTGCGGATGGACCCAGAGGCCCTGGCGGCCCTGTATGAGGAGGTCAAACTATGATCTGGTATCCCTATCAGCAGATGAAGAAAATGGACCCGCCCTACAAGATCGTGGACGCCCAGGGGGTCTATCTCCATACCGAGGACCAGACCCTCATCGACTCCGTCTCCTCCTGGTGGTGTATGATCCACGGGTACAAGCATCCGGAGCTGACCGCCGCCATCCAGGCGCAGGCGGGGAAGTTCTGCCACGTCATGCTGGGCGGCTTGACCCACCAGCCGGTGGAGGACCTGTCAAACAAGCTGGCGGAGTTTCTGCCCGGCGATCTGGACTACTGCTTCTTCTCCGACTCCGGCAGCGTGGGCGTGGAAGTGGCCCTGAAAATGGCGGTGCAGTATTACGTCAACCTGGGCACGCCCCGCCCCATGGTCCTGGCCCTGGAGCACGCCTACCACGGCGACACCTTCCGCGCCATGGAGGTCGGTGACGACGAGGACTATCACTTGGCCTTCCCCAACAAGCGGGACGTGGTGCATATCCCCACGGAAATTTCCGCCCTGGAGGAGGCCTTGGCCCAATACCACGACCAGCTCAACTGCGTCCTGGTCGAGCCGCTGCTCCAGGGGGCCGGGGGGATGCGGATGTATGACATCTCCTTTCTGAAACGGGCCAGAGAGCTGTGCGATGAGTACGGCGTCCTGCTCATCTTCGATGAGGTGGCCACCGGCTTTGGCCGGACGGGGAACCGATTTGTTGCCGACCTGGTGCTGCCGGATATTCTCGTCCTGGGCAAGGCCCTCACCGGCGGCTACATCGGCCACGCCGCCACCGTGGCCAACCATAAGGTCTACGACGCCTTTTACAGCGATGACCCGAACCACGCCCTCATGCACGGCCCGACCTTCATGGGCAACGCCCTGGCCTGCGCCGCGGCTCTCAAGGGAATTGAGATCTTCGAGCGGGAGGACTATATGGCGAAGATCCAGAAGATCGAGGCCATCTCCAAGCGGGAGATGCTGGGCTTTGCCGATCCCCGCATCAAAGAGGTGCGCGTCATGGGCGGCTGTACCTGCGTAGAAGTTTATGATCCCAAGGACCTGGCGGGCTTCCAGGAGTTTGCCTACCAGCGGGGCGTGTTCAGCCGCCCCTTCCTGAGTTATATGTACTCGATGGTCCCGTACATCATTCAGGAGGACGAGCTGGTGAAGATTTTTGACACGATGAAAGCCTGGTTCCGCCGATAATTTTTCAAATACAAAACAGCAAACAGCCCGAAGACTGGAAAAAAATTCAGGTCTTCGGGCTGTTTTTCTACTGTTATATTACCACAAAATCGGGATTTTTTCAAGTCTTGTTCTGCCTGCCGCCCTGGGGTATAACAGGAGGACAGGAGGTGATCTTGCATGGATCAAACATGGTGCCCCGTCTGCCCGGTGGCGGTGAAGGGGGAGCTGCTGCGCTGCAACGAAGCCACGGCGGAGCAGGGCCTCTCCCTGACCATTCGGGACTGGGAGGAATTGCAGGCCGGCCGCCGGGCGGCGCTGGCGGACACGGGCCGGGTGGAGTTCGGCCTGGGGATCGTGACGGACCTGGCCAAGGCCGTCCGTGCATCCCCCTATCTGCGGCAGGACAACTACGCTGAGACGATGGACCACTTGCAGGACTTATTTTACCACTGGAAGGGCCTTTGCCGGGAGCAGGCATCCGACCGGGAGGTGATCGACGCTCTGGCTGCCCTCTTTGACGACCCCGCCCAGGGGAGCGCAGACTATCTGGACGGGCTGACCGGGGCAGAAATTTTACGCTATATTCAGACCGGTCAGAAGCCGGGAGAGGGGGCACCCGATGACGGAGATTAAAACACGCCTGACCCAAGCCGAGCAGCAGGCATTGCAGGCCAAGCTCTTTGCGCTACTGGCCCGGCAGGTCAGGAACTACACAAAGGGAGAGAGTGACTCGGTGCCCGTGGAAACGGCCCAGGCACTCTTGGACTCGATCTGTTTTACTCTGGGGCTGGACTTAGAAGACCCAGGAGAACGGGGAAGGGAGCTGCTGACCCGTGACCTGGCCAAGGAGCTGACGAGCAGGCGGGAGCGCCTGCGGGGAGAGATGGTCCGGGGAAATATCCTCTGGGTCTCCCTGTGCCGCGCCCTGCCGCCGGTGAAGAACCGGGCCATGTGGGATACCCTGCGGAGCATCGGCGGCTTCTGGCGGCGCTACGACTTCGTATACCTGGCCCAGGAGATCCCCTGCGACATCGACTATCAGCTGGCGCTGCCGGTGCCGGAGCGGATGCAGGGGGTGCGTTACGTCAAAGAGTACCTCCGCCGCTTGAGCATAGAAAACCACTTTCTGCGGCGCTACACCTGGGCGGACTTGGTGGCGGTGTTGGAGCGGTACCATCCCTGGTATCAGGAAGAGGTCTGCAACCTCTTTCTGCCGGTGGCGGTCAATGCCCTGGGCAAGGCCCTGATGGGGGCCGCACCGGTGCCCCTGACCATGACAGAGGGGGAGCGGGAGGCCTTGGCCCAGTGTTTCCGGAACCAAACGAAAGAAACCGTCTTCGCCCAGCTGGCAGCGGCGGCCCGGAGCGTGGCTGGGAAAGAGGAGAACACGGCGGCCTACCTCACCGCCTGCGCAGAGGACCTGGCGGGGCGGCTTTTCGCGCTGGAGGGCAGCGGAACCGTGTGGCTGTGATCTGGGGCGAAATTTGGGCAAAAAAGGCCCACCGCCCCTTGGCCAGGAACCTGGCGCGAAGGGCGGCGGAAAAGAAAGGAAAAGAATATGGATCAAAGTTAAGATAGGGACCGGCGGTGGTCGGTTCTAGGGAAGAACAAGAAAAAGAAGGGAGCCTGCCGGTCCAAAAGGACCAGCGGGGCGAAAACGCGGCATACCGGGCCTGGCCGGAATCTCTTGTGCCCCGCTGTGAATATAGAATAGCACAACGCAAGAAAAATTGCAAGAGACGGTTGTATAAAAAAATTACTGAAATACTTGCTGCAAAATTGGGCATATCAGCGAAGAAACCAGACGATTTGGACAAAATGACGGGCACCTTGCGCCATAATGACGAAAGATTTCCTTCGGGCCGGGGAATGGATCACCCCTGGTTCAAGAGAGAGGGGCTCTGAACCAGGGGCGATGCAAAAGAGAGGAGAACGATCGAGGTCAAAGAGACCTCTCTCTCATTCCCTTATTTCGAGCCCTTGGCGGCGCGAACCACCAGGGCGGAAAGGGCGAGCAATGCCAGCGCGTTGGGGATGACCATGAGCTGGTTGAACAGGTCGGACAGCTCCCAGACCAGATCGTTGGACAGGCAGGAGCCGAGGAAGATGAAGACCACGCCGAGGACGGAATAGACCACGGTGGCCTTTTTGCCGAAGAGGTACTGCACGTTCAGCTTGCCGAAGAAGTTCCAGCTGAGGATGGTGGAGAAGGCGAAGAAGAACAGGCAGATGGCGACGAACACGCTGCCGCCGGTGGACCCGAACACGCTGGAGAAGGCCAGCTGGGCCATGTCAGCCTTGTTGATCCCCTCCACAGCGCCGTGGGCCAGGGGGCCGTTGCCGGCGTAGAGGGTGGAGATGACGACGAGGGCAGTCATGGTCAGGACCACGAAGGTGTCGATGAAGACGCCGACCATGGCGACCACACCCTGGTCATGGGGCTGCTTGACCTTTGCCATGGCGTGGGCGTGAGGGGTAGAACCCATACCGGCCTCATTGGAGAACAGGCCGCGCTTGACGCCCTGGCTGATGGCGGTCTTCAGGGCGTAGCCCAGGCCGCCGCCGATGATGGCGTTGGGGAAGAAGGCATACTTAAAGATCATGCCGATGGTCTCCGGCAGATAGGGCAGGCGCAGGATGAGCAGGATCAGCCCGCCGACCAGATACAGAACGGCCATGATGGGCACGAGCTTTTCCGTGACAGCGGCCACGCGATTCACGCCGCCGAGGAAGATGATCGCGGCCAAGATCGCGACCACGATGCCGATGACCCAGGCGGGGATGCCAAAGGCCGTGCTGCACGTCTGGCCGATGGAGTTGGACTGGACCATACAGCCGATGAAGCCCAGCGCCAGGGTGATGGCGATGGCGAAGAACACAGCCAGGAACGTCCCGAAGCCGTTGTTAAACGCCCGCTTGATGTAATAGACCGGGCCGCCGGAGACGGAACCGTCCTCGTGGACGACGCGGGTCTCCTGGGCCAACACGGCCTCTGCATAGATGGTGGCCATGCCGAAGAAGGCGATGATCCACATCCAGAAGATGGCGCCGGGGCCGCCGACCAGGATCGCGCCGCAGGAGCCGACGATGTTGCCGGTACCGACCTGGGCCGCGATGGCGGTGGTGAGGGCCTGGAAGGAACTCAAGCCGCCTTTTTGTGCGCCGCCGCGCATGGAGAAGTTGCCGAAGACCCGCCGCATCCCTTCTCCGAAGCAGCGGACCTGCACGAAGCGAGTACGGATGGAGAAGAACAAGCCGGTACCCACCAGCAGAAAGACCAGGATATAATCCGAGAGATAAAAGTTGATGGTTTGCACGATGTGCAGCAGTGTGTCCATGGGACTGCCTCCTAAAATTACACAAAAATAAAGAGCCTCTTGGGCATCCTGCCCAAATGGCTCTGAAGAACAGTCGTCCGTGGTCACTTCCCTGTTTCTCTCTCTTCGGTGAACGGGGTCGCTTAACACGGCTCTGTCCTTTAACCTGAGAGATTCGACTTCCCGGCTGGAAGTCTTGCACCTTCGGTACTCACATGGGAGATTCTCCAGAGATCCCTCCGCCTTCAGTTTCTTTCGATCCTAAAGGTTTCATCGGGGTAACGCTATGAAGTTGTACAGCTGATGGAATTATCATAGCACAACTCCCAAACGATCGCAAGAGCGGAAACGATAGATTACGCCCTGCTTTCCGAATAAAAACTAGATAAAAGAGAGAAAATGTCAAAAAAACACCCGCCAGACGAGGCTGACGGGTGTTTCTTGGGAATTTTTAGAAGATAAAGCGGGAGTTGTGCATTAATCGACGTAATTTCCCTTGCCGTCGTTCCACTTCCAGTCGCGGATCTCAGGCAGGTCCAGGCCGTGCTCGGCGATATACTGCTTGTGCTCGACGAGCTTATCCTGGAGCATCTGGGTGAGGAAGGCCCCGCGGGTGCCCAGCTTTTCGGGCAGGAGCTGGATGACGTCCATGGTCAGGTGGAAGCGGTCCAGGTTGTTCAGCACGCGCATGTCGAAGGGCGTGGTGATGGTGCCCTCTTCGATATAGCCCCGGACGTGCAGGTTCTTGTTCTTCCGGCGGTAGGTCAGCTCGTGGATGAGGGACGGGTAGCCGTGGAAGGCGAAGAGGACGGGCTTGTCCTGGGTGAAGAGCAGGTCGTACTTCTGGTCGGTCAGACCGTGGGGGTGCTGGGTGTTGGACTGGAGGCGCATCAGGTCCACCACGTTCACGACCCGGATCTTCAGGTCGGGGAAGTAGTGGCGCAGGATGGTCACCGTCGCCAGCGTCTCCAGGGTGGGTGTGTCGCCGCAGCAGGCCAGGACGATGTCCGGCTCCTCGCCCTGGTCGTTGGAGGCCCACTGCCAGATGCCGATGCCCTGGGTGCAGTGCTTCACGGCCTGCTCCATGGTCAGCCACTGGGGGCGGGGGTGCTTGGAGGTGACGAGCACGTTCACATAGTTCCGGCTGCTGATGCAGTGGGCAAAGCAGGAGAGCAGGCAGTTGGCATCGGGGGGCAGATACATCCGCACCACGTCTGCCTTCTTGTTGGCCACGTGATCCAGGAAACCGGGGTCCTGGTGGGTGAAGCCGTTGTGGTCCTGCTGCCAGACGTTGGAGGAGAGGATATAGTTCAGGGAGGCGATGTCCTGCCGCCAGGGCAGCTCGTTGCAGGTCTTGAGCCACTTGGCGTGCTGGGAGAACATGGAGTCCACGATGCGGATGAAGGCCTCGTAGCTGTTGAAGAAGCCGTGGCGGCCGGTGAGCAGGTAGCCCTCCAGCCAGCCCTCGCACATGTGCTCGGAGAGCATGGAGTCCATGACCCGGCCGGAGTGAGCCAGATACTCGTCGCCCGGCTCGATGTCGGCGTCCCACACGCGGGTGGTGGCCTCGAACATGGGGGTCAAGCGGTTGGATTTGCTCTCGTCAGGGCCAAAGACGCGGAAGTTCTTGGCAGGCTCGTTTTCCTTGATGACGTCCCGGACGTATGCGCCCAGCACCAGCATGTCCTGGGCCTCGACGGCACCGGGAGCGGGCAGGTCCACGCCGTACTTGCGGAAGTCCGGCAGCTTCAGGTCCCGCAGGAGCTTGCCGCCGTTGGCGTGGGGGTTGGCACCCATGCGGCGGTCGCCCACAGGGGCCAGGGCCTGGAGGTCGGGGCGGAGCTTGCCCTCCTCGGTGAAGAGCTCTTCGGGCTTATAGCTGCGCAGCCAGGACTCCAAGAGCTGGAGGTGGTGGGGCTGGGTCATGTCGATGGGGACCTGGTGGGCGCGGAAGTTGCCCTCGATGGTCTGGCCGTCCACTTCCTTGGGGCCGGTCCAGCCCTTGGGGGTGCGGAGGATGATCATGGGCCAGGTGGGGCGGCTGTCGTCGCCGGTCTGGCGGGCGTTGGCCTGGATGCGGCGGATCTCGCGGATGGCCCAGTCCAGGGCACCGGCCATGGCCTGGTGCATCTTCTTCGGCTCGTCGCCCTCAACGAAGCGTACGTCCCAGCCGTAGCCGTGGAAGAGCTCGGTCAGCTCGTTCTTGGGGATGCGGGAGAGGATGGTCGGGTTATGGATCTTGAAGCCGTTCAGGTGCAGGATGGGCAGGACGGCACCGTCCCCGATGGGGTTGAGGAACTTGTTGCCGTGCCAGGCGGTGGCCAGGGGGCCGGTCTCGGCCTCGCCGTCGCCGACGACGCAGGCGGCGATCAGGTCGGGGTTATCCAGCACCGCGCCAAAGGCGTGGGCCAGGGAGTAGCCCAGCTCGCCGCCCTCATGGATGGAGCCGGGGGTCTCCGGGGCCACGTGGCTGGGGATGCCGCCGGGGAAGGAGAACTGCTTGAAGAGCTTTTGCAGGCCCTCTTCATCCTGGCTGATGTTGGGGTAGACCTCACTGTATGTCCCCTCCAGGTAGGTCTGGGAGACCATGGCGTTGCCGCCGTGGCCAGGGCCGGAGAGGTAGATCATATTCAGGTCGTACTTGTTGATGATCCGGTTGAGGTGTGTATAGATGAAGTTCTGACCAGGGACAGTGCCCCAGTGACCAACGATCTTTTTCTTGATCTGGGCCGGTTCAAGCGGTTTTTTCAGCAGGGGGTTGTCCAGAAGATACAGCTGGCAGGCGGCCAGATAGTTCGAGGCCCGCCAGTAGGCGTCTATCTTTTCCAGTTGGGTCGGCGTCAGGGCAGCTTTCCGGGACATCCGGGCAGCCGTTTTTGCAATGGGTTTGGTAAGTCCCTTCGGTTTTCTCGCCATGGGAAAAAACCTCCTTTTCGTAATCTACTTGTTATTATAAACGGATTTTGGAAATAATCAACAACAAAGCGTGATAAAATTCATAAAAACTAAGAGACTTTCCTTAATTTTTCCCGGAGAGGACCCAAAAGACCGTCTTTGTCCGCAGAACAAAGACGGTCTTGGTCGGATTTAGGGGGAAGAAGCCAGCAGTAAGTCGTGCAGTGGGAGGGGCTTGCACTTGCCTTTTTGGGATCGGTCAAACGGTATAATACTTTTGATTTCTGCTCTTTGGCTTTTCTGGTATCGTCATGGCTAATTTTCCAGTCGTGATCAGCGGTTGTACATAATGTTGCATTGCATAAAACACAGTTTTTACGCCCAAGAATGCTGCGATTTCCTGCCGGGTTTTTGGTTCATGGCAGAATGCCAGTAGATCTTGAGCAGGTTCTGCGGTGAGTGCGTCTTTCTCTGGGTCCTCTTTGTTGTAAAACGTTACCACGAACTCATTTCTGCGGTTCTCAAATTTTGGTTCTGGTAAGCCGGATTCTTTCATCGCATTGCGCATTGTGGGAATACCCGAGTAGCGATGCTCCGCGGTGGTCAGAGTTTCTGCCATGACAGCCAGCGCAGGATTCCGAAGATCCGGTTTCGCGATCCCTAACTGCTCAATGCTCATCCGTCCGTACAGACTTCCGGGGCTATGGATCTCGACGCGGTCCGTAAAAAAGTCAATTTGAATCGGAGTCCCCTCTGTGTGAATACTGTAATCACGGTGGATCACGGCGTTGAGGATCGCTTCGCGGAGGGCATCCATAGGATACTCTGTCTTATCTGTGCGAAGACCGGTTTCTTTGCTGATGATGGTTTTGACTTTCATGTTCCGACGACAGAAATTTAACGCTTCTTCCACCATTTCTGGGATGGTTCCACCGATTCGCTTGTTGTCAATAAATCGCGCAGAATCCTGGTCTACATCGCCGATCTCCGTGCCGGGTACAACAATTGCTGTGATGCCAAGCTGTGGGAAGAATCCTTGCGGATAAAGACAAAAATTCAGAACGGCTGCCAAGGTAGGGATACCATTCCTTGTAACATTGAGCATTTCCATGGTCTGCTCCTGTGTCAGCCTGGAAAATCCGGGGCGATCCACACGCATTTTTTCCATATAGTCTTGGATTTTTTCCATGTCCAGCAGCTGCAATGTCGCCCGTTCAACGGGTCGTTCATCATCATGTAAATGTTTACGGAATGCTTCGTAGCTGTATAGTTCATAGTCTGTCATCGGCAAGTCAGCATCACCAACACGAATATAGGAGCCTTTGGTACGCCCAGCCCCACGGTAGTAACAGGGACGCTCTGCGATGTCAATGGCTGGTATTTCCGCTGCACAAATCATTTTTCCGTGATATTCTGCCAGGGTAAAGACAGCGCGAACCGGCGGCTCCATTTGTAAGCATTGTTCCGTTATTTTCTTTTGCAGATCCTGTGGATCATAGACTCCGACCACCTGAAAGGCAGCCTGCTCATCAATACCGAACACAAGAACACCGCCACTGTCTTGGTTAGAAAAACTCGACAGCGTATCATACAGTCTCTTCGGACAGCCTGTTTGGGCGGATTTTAGCTCAATCGTTTGCTCTTCCGCTTTCTGTTTGCAAATTTTGTTTGCTAATTCAACAAACTCTTCAGTCAACACGCGAACACCACCCCTTTGATACGCTAATTATATCAAAGAGATTTTGCGGATTCAAGGGCATTTTGTGAAATGAACAAAGAACAAAATGTGGGAACGCTGTATAGCCCAGGAGCACCCGTCTTGTCAAGACCGGCGCTCCTTTTTTAATGGGCAGCGGGAGCGGGGGATTCCTGCTGTTTCTGTTCCTCTTTGGCGATGCGCTTGGCATTGGCCAGCATGAGCTTGATGCGGTTTTCCTGGTTGATCTTCGTCGCGCCGGGGTCGTAGTCCACGGCGACGATGTTGGAGTTGGGGTAATCGTCCTTCAGGGCGCGGATCATGCCCTTGCCGACGATGTGGTTGGGCAGGCAGCCGAAGGGCTGGGCGCAGACGATGTTGGGCGTGCCGGAGTGGATCAGCTCCAGCATCTCGGCGGTGAGCAGCCAGCCCTCGCCCATCTTGCAGCCGTCGTTTAAGTAGCCGTGGATGAGCTTGTGCAGCTCGGCAAAGGTGCCGGGGGCGCGGAAACCGGCCTTGTTCAGGGCGGCGATCATGTCCAGCTGGCATTTTTCGATGTAGCCCATGAAGAACTGGCAGAGCAGCTGCTTGAGCTTGCTGCCGCCGAACATGTCCACGTCGGAGACGCGGTTATAGATCTTGAAGATCATGAAGTCCGTCAGGCCCGGCACCACCGGCTCGGCCCCCTCGTCCAGGAGGAACTGCTCGAGCTGGTTGTTGCCCAGGGACGAGAACTTGATGTAGATCTCACCCACCACGCCGACCCGGATCTTCTCCTCACCGGAGACGGGGATGGACTTGAAGTCGGCGCAAATCTCGTCAAAGATGCCGCGCATCTTCTTGCGGGACATGCCGTCGCCCTTGTCGAAGCGGTCCAGCAGCTCCGTGGTCCAGTGGTCCACGTGGGCGGCGGTGTCGCCGGGGTTTACTTCATAGGGGCGGACCTGGTTGGCCACGTTCATGATGAGGTCGCCGTACATCATGCCGTAGATGAGGCGGCGGATGAGGCCCACGGTCCAGTGGAAGCCGGGGTTTTTCTCCAGGCCGAAGGAGAGGGAGATGACGGGGATATAGTCTAACCCGGCCTTTTCCAAGGCCTTGCGGAGCATGTGGATGTAGTTGGAGGCCCGGCAGCCGCCGCCGGTCTGGGTGATGAGCAGGGCGACTTTATGGGGGTCATAGCCGCCGTTCTGAATGGCGTCGATCATCTGCCCGATGACCAGCAGGGCGGGGTAGCAGGCGTCGTTGTGGACGTATTTCAGGCCGCTGTCCACGACGGCTTTCCCGTCGTTGTTCAGGATGGCCACGTTGTACCCGGAGCGGGCCAGGAGCTTGGCGAAGAAACCAAAGTGGATGGGCAGCATCTGCGGGATGAGGATGGTGTACTCCTTCCGCATCTCCTGGGTAAAGAGCAGGCGGCCGGTCTCGTCGTATTCTAGCTTAGCCATTTGCGTCCCCTCCTTCCGGTGCGTGTTTCCTGGCCTGGGCGTCTCTGGCGTCCAGGGCGGCGATGAGGCTTCGGATGCGGATCTTGACCGCGCCCAGGTTGGAGATGTCGTCGATCTTGAGCTGGGTGTACAGCTCGCCGTGTTCCTCCAGGATGGAGCGCAGCTCGTCCGTTGTGATGGCGTCCACGCCGCAGCCGAAGGACACCAGCTGGATGAAGGCCATGTCCGGCTGGGTGCAGACGTAGCGGGCGGCGTTGTACATGCGGGCGTGATAGGTCCACTGGTTCAGAACGTGGCGAGGCTCCTTGCCCATGTGCTGGAAGACGGCGTCCTCCGTCACCAGCACGAAGCCGAAGGACGTGATGAGGTCGTTGATGCCGTGGTTGATCTCCGGGTCCATGTGGTAGGGACGGCCGGCGACCACCAGGATCTTACGTCCGCTCTTCCGGGCAAAGTCGATGTACTCCGCGCCCTTCTGCTGGACCAGGCCCCGGAAGCCGTGGTAGGCTTCGTAGGCCTTGCGGATGGCCTTGACGGCCTCCCGCTTGGGCACGCCGAACTCGTCGGCCAGGAGCTTGGCGCCCTTTTTCTCAAAATCTTTCGGGCGGTGGATGCCCAGGTTGGGGTGGAGGTACTTGACCTTGGACAGGGCGGGGATGTTCACTGCCAGCAGGTCGGGGTAGTAGGCGACGACGGGGCAGTTATAATGGTTGTCTGCCAGGTGCTCGTCGAAGTTGTAGGACATACAGGGGTAGAAGATGGTGTCCACGCCCTCGTCCAGCAGGGCCATGACGTGGCCGTGCAGAAGCTTGGCAGGGTAGCAGACGGTGTCCGAGGGGATGGTCTGCTGCCCCTTGATGTACAGGCTCCGGGTGGATTCGGGGGAGAGGACCACCTCGAAGTTCAGGTTGGTAAAGAGGGTGTACCAGAAGGGCAGGTTCTCGTACATGTTCAGCCCGAAGGGGATGCCGATCTTGCCGCGGGAACCGTCACCGCCGCCCTTGCCCTGGAGGGAGCGGAGATACTGATACTTGAACTTCATCAGGTCCGGGATGTCGATCTTCTCCTGGCCCAGGGGACGGGAACAGCGGTTGCCGGAGATGAAGCGGCGGCCGCCGTTGAAGCGGTTGATGGTCAGAGAGCAGTGGTTCGTGCAGAGCTTACAGGTGGCGGGCCGGGCCTCGTGGGTGAACTCCTCTAAGTCCTTCGCGGAGAGCAGGGCGGACTTGGGCAGGCCAAGCTCCTTTGCGGCCAGGGCCGCGCCGTAAGCGCCCATGATGCCGGAAATCGTCGGGCGGGTGACTTCCCGGCCGATCTCCAGCTCGAAGGAGCGAAGAACGGCGTCGTTGAGGAACGTGCCGCCTTGCACGACGATGTGCTTGCCCAGGTCGTCGGCGCTGGCGGCGCGAATGACCTTGTAGATGGCGTTTTTCACCACCGAGATGGAGAGGCCAGCGGAGATGTCTTCGACCGAAGCGCCGTCCTTCTGGGCCTGCTTCACGGAAGAATTCATAAAGACGGTACAACGGGAGCCGAGGTTCACCGGGTGCTTGGCAAAGAGGCCCATCTTGGAAAAGTCTGCGATGGAATAGCCCAGGGCCTTGGCAAAGGTCTCGATGAAGGAGCCGCAGCCGGAGGAGCAGGCCTCGTTGAGCAAAATCGAATCGACCGCCCCATTGCGGATCTTGAAGCACTTCATGTCCTGCCCGCCGATGTCGATGATGAAGTCCACGTCGGGGGTGAAGTGGCGGGCGGCGTTGAGATGGGCCACCGTTTCGACCAGGCCCAGGTCACAGGAGAAGGCGTTCTTGATGAGGTCCTCGCCGTAGCCGGTGACGGCGGCCCCGCAGATAGAAATGCGGTCGCCGCACTGGGCGTAGATCTCTTTTAATTGGGGCAGGACGATGCGGACGGGGTTGCCCTGGTTGGAGTGGTAAAACGAGTACAGAATGTTGTCGTCCTTGTCGATGAGGACGAGCTTCGTGGTCGTAGAACCGGCGTCGATGCCTAAGTAAGCGGGGCCGGAATAGGTATGGAGGTCCACCGTGGGGACCGTCATGGACTGGTGCCGCCGGGAGAACGCCTCGTACTCCTCTTTTGAGGTGAAGAGGGGAGGCATGGTGTCCACGGGGGCGGAGACGGTGGTGGTGTGTTCGAGAAGGTCCAGCACGTCGTCAAACTTCCGGGGCTGGCACTCCTCGGTGCACAGGGCCGCGCCGATGGCGGCGAAGCAATCGCCGTCCTCCGGGAAGATGGCATGTTCTTCATCTAAGTGTAACGTCTCCACGAACCGCTGGCGCAGACCGGCCAGGAAGTGGAGCGGGCCGCCCAAGAACACGATGGTGCCCGTCAGCTCCCGGCCCTGGGTCAGGCCGGCGACGGTCTGATCGACCACGGCCTGGAAGATGGAGGCAGCCACGTCTTCCTTTCGTCCGCCCTGGTTCAGAATGGGCTGGATGTCGCTCTTGGCAAAGACGCCGCAGCGGGAGGCGATGGGGTAGATCTTCTCGTGCTTGAGCGACAGCTCGTCCAGCTCGTTCACCGAGACGTTGAGCAGGGTGGCCATCTGGTCGATGAAGGCCCCGGTGCCGCCGGCGCAGGAGCCGTTCATGCGCTCTTCCAGGGTGTTGCCGAAGAAGATGATCTTGGCGTCCTCGCCGCCCAGCTCGATGACGGCATCGGTCTGGGGGATGAACTGACGCACGGCAGCGGCGGTGGCGTAGACCTCCTGCACGAAGTCCAGGTTCGCAGCCTTGGCCACGCCCAGGCCGGCCGAGCCGGTGATGGAGAGCTTGATCTCCTGCCCGCCGAGCATCCCGCGCAGCCCTTGCAGGGTCTGGCAGGTGCGCTCGCGGGTCTTGGAATAGTGCCGCTCATAGGAGCGGAAGAGCAGTTTATTCTGTTCATCCAGCACCACGACCTTCACGGTGGTGGAGCCGATGTCGATTCCGATGCGCAGTGACATGATCTCACCTCAAAAACGTTTCAAACGTTTGAACAAATCTTTCTAATATAATATCGCAAAGTATCCCAAAGGGGACAACCTAAAAATAAGTATTTCGCTCTATTATAGCGCACGATGTGTGGAAAAACAACTGCAAAGTTCCGGTAGAAAGAATGGAAAAGGGTGGAAAAGAGAAAGTTTTTTGCAAAAATCGTAGGGGCCGCAGACATCTGCGGCCCCTGACCTGGTGGGCAGTACCATGGAACGGAATGAGACACTGCCCTGGATGCGCGGGCCGCAGGGGTCTGCGGCCCCTACGGGAACAACGGGAAAAAGACGGAAATGCGTGTGATTCGGTGCTGTATTAGGTGAGGGGAGAGAGGACTAACTGCCCCTCATCCTCCTCCAAATAGAGCGTGCCGCCGGCGGTGACGGCCTGGCGGAGGAGAAGGTCGGCGGCGGGGTCCTCCACTTGGGTGCGGATGAGGCGGCGGAGGGGGCGGGCACCGTAGCGCTGCTCCGTCTTGCCCTGGCGGACCAGGCAGCGAATGGCCTGGTCGGAGGGGAGAAAGTCGATGCCGGAGGCGGAGAGGCGGTGGGCGAAAGCTGTCAGGAGCTTGCGGGCGACGGTTTCCAGCTCGCCCTCGTCCAGGGGGTGGAAGGTCACGATCTCGTCCAGGCGGCCGAGAAATTCCGGGCGGAAGACCTGGCGCAGCTCCCGCTGGAGGGCGGCGCTCTGGACGGTTTTGCCCGCCTGTCCGCCGGAGAAGCCCAGGGGGACGCCGGTGGAGAGGGCTTCGCCGCCCACATTAGAAGTCATGATGAGCACGGTGCTGCCGAAGCTGGCCCGGCGGCCCTGGGAGTCGGTGAGGATACCGTCTTCCATGATCTGTAAGAGCAGATTCCAGACGTCCGGGTGGGCCTTTTCCAGCTCGTCGAACAATAACACGCTGTACGGGTGGCGGCGGACGGCTTCGGTGAGCTGTCCGCCCTCTTCGTGCCCGACGTAGCCGGGGGGTGAGCCGGTGAGACGGCTGGCAGTGTGGCGCTCGCCGAACTCGGACATATCGAAGCGGATGAGCGCCTCCTCCGAGCCAAAGAGGGCTTGGGCCAGAGCCTTGGCCAGCTCGGTCTTGCCCACGCCGGTGGGCCCCAGAAAGAGAAACGCACCAACAGGACGGTGGGGTTCCTTCAGACCGGTCCGGCTGCGGCGGATGGCGCGGGCGACGGCCCGGACGGCAGCGGTTTGTCCCGCCACCCGACGGCCTAACTCCTGCTCCAGACGGAGCAGCTGATTGGCCTCCCCCTGGGTCAGGCGGGTGAGGGGGATTCCGGTCCACTGGGAGATGGTGCGGGCTACGTCCTGGGGCGTGACCACGGGCGGAGCCTGGGCGGCCAGCCAATCGGCCCGGCCCTGGTCCAGCTCCCGGCGGAAGTCGGCTTCTGCGTCCCGGCAGCGGGCGGCGGCCTCGTAATCTTGGGCGGCAATGGCCTCATCCCGCTCCCGGACGACCAACTGGACCCGCTGAGCCAGGGCGTTCAAGTTGGGCGGGAGCGCCTGGGAGCGCAGACGGGCCTGGGAGGCGGCCTCGTCCAGCAGGTCGATGGCTTTGTCCGGCAGGCGGCGCTGGGGCAGGTAGCGGGCGGAGAGGGTGACGGCGGCTTCCAGCGTCCCCTCGGCGAAGGTCAGGCCGTGGTGCAGGGCGTAGCGGGGGGCCAGGGTGCGCAGGATCGAGAGGGTGGTTTCCCGGCTGGGTTCCTCCACTTGCACGGGCTGGAAGCGGCGCTCTAAAGCAGAGTCCTTTTCTAAGAAGCGGCGGTATTCCTCGGTGGTCGTGGCTCCGATGAGCTGCACGCCGCCCCTGGCCAAGGCGGGCTTTAAGAGGTTGGCCGCGTCGATGGCTCCCTCTGCGCTGCCGGCGCCGACCAGGGTGTGCAGCTCGTCCAGGAAGAGGATGACGTTCCCGGCGCGGGCCACTTCGTTCAAAATGTTTTTCATGCGCTCCTCAAACTCGCCCCGATACTTCGTCCCGGCGATGACGGAGGCTAGGTCCAGGGCCAGCAGGCGCTTGTGGGTCAGCGCGTCCGGGACTTGCCCCAGGGCCATGCGCTGGGCCAGGGCCTCCACCACGGCGGTCTTACCAACCCCGGCTTCGCCCAACAGCACGGGATTGTTTTTGGTCCGGCGCAATAGGATTTGAATGACCCGCTCCAGCTCTGCGTCCCGGCCGGTGACGGGGTCGTAGCTGCCCCGCCCGGCGGCTTGGAGCATGTCCTGGGCGTGTTGGTCCAGCAGGCGCGTGGCGGGGGAAGGGGGAGAGGGGGGATGATTGGCCTCGCCGCGGGAGCGGGGGGCCGGGGAGCCGCCGCTGCCCCAGGAGCGCATGGGAAAGAGAAAGGGACTCATGCCTTCGCCTCCTTTTTTCCTCCGTTTGCTCCGCCGCACTGGGGGGAGGAAATGACAGGAATCATTCGGTTTTCGTGGCTGACGGAGCAAGGCGCCCCCTCCAATTCGGGCACAGCAGAACCGGAATGGGACGGTTTCAAGGTGTTTTGCATAGAGATATTCCTCCCGGATAGGTTTTTATGGAGAATCTACCTAAAAATCTTGCCCGAAATCTATCAAAATAACCAACGATTTTCTGTGATTTTAGAATTGCATTTTTAGAAAAATGTGATACAATGTGGGTTGCCAAGAAAAAACTATTTGGAGGTACCTTACTATGTACGCTATTAATCCTGAACTGTGCACCTTCTGCAAGAGCTGTATGGAGGAATGTCCCACCGGCGCTATCCAGGAAGGCGCTGTTGACGGCAAGGAAGTCTGCGTTGTCTCTTCCGAGTGCATCGACTGCGGCGGCTGCGAGGATTCCTGCCCCACCGATCCCAAGGCTATCGGCTATAAGGACTAATATCGGTTTCCATCAGGAACGCGAAAATACGGGCGTGCCGACTGCGGCACGCCCGATTTTCGTCTCTCCGAACAACAAAACCACAGGAGAAGGGATCGAGCATGCTACACTACAGAACGATCACTGCGGCGGATGATGCAGCGCTGGCCAAGATCATTCGCACGAATTTGGAGCAGCTTCAGTTGGACATTCCGGGAACGGCCTATTTTGACCCGGAGCTGGACCACATGAGCCAATACTATGCCAAAGCACCCGAAAAGAGAGCCTACTTCATTGCGCTGGACGAGACAGAGAAGGTGGTCGGCGGCGTTGGCGTGGCCGAGTTTGCGCCCATTCCCGGCTGCGCGGAGGTACAGAAGCTGTATTTGGCAGATTCGGCCAAGGGAAAGGGCCACGGCAAGGCGCTGATGCGCCTGGCAGAGGACTGGGCCAGAGAGGCCGGCTATGCGCAGCTCTATCTGGAGACACACAGCAACCTGACAACGGCCATGAGGCTCTATGAAAAGCTGGGATTTCAGGAGATCGAAAAGCCAAGCACAGTCCTCCACGGGACGATGGACCATTTTTATCGGAAGAGGTTATCCCGGTGAAGATCAACCAGCAGAAACAGATCAAAGCGTTTTTGGCCGAAGAATTTGGCACCATCAGAAATCTCCAAAGCAACAGGCAGCATATGTTATGTGTCCTGCGGCTTTGGAGATTTTTGTGTTTGAAGAGACGAAGGGCAAGGCTGGTGCATATCTTGGGAAGTGAAGCTATGGTTCTGCGGTGTCAGCCGGGGGCCTTTTGTCTGCCCTGACTTCCGTCATTTCGCCGCTACCGTTCTGGTTGAGATTTTAGGCGGGCTATGATATAATCTATAAAATGTACCTAGATCATCCCTGGATCGGCCCAAAGACCCCCGGCAGGGGGCTTGACAGCGAAAGGAGGGCCTTGTATGAAAATCGTTGTGTTGGCAGGCGGCCTGAGCCCGGAGCGGAATGTGTCTCTTTCTTCCGGGACCATGATCACCCACGCCCTGCGGAGCCTGGGGCATCAGGCGGCTTTGGTGGATATGTATTTCGGCTTGGAGGATTATGATGGGCCTCTGGAGGCGTTCTTTGACCGGGACGTGACCGACCGCTGGAAGCAGGTGGACCCCAAGGCCCCGGACCTGGAAGCGGTCAAGCGGCAGCGGAAATGGAAAAGCCCCAATCAGTTCGGCCAGGGCGTGTTAGCGTTGTGCCAGATGGCCGACATCGTCTTTCTGGCCTTTCACGGTACTTGCGGCGAGGACGGGCGCGTGCAGGCGGCCTTTGACCTCATGGGCATCCCCTACACCGGCGCGGGGTACTTAGGCTCGGCCATTGCCATGGATAAGGATTTTACCAAGCGGCTCATCGCCGGGCTGGACGTGGCCACCCCCAAGTGGCGGCGGGCGGAGTATACGATGAAAGACATCGACAGCCTGACCAGCACCACCCCCGTGCCCTGCGTGGTGAAGCCCGTGGCCAGCGGGTCCTCCATCGGCGTTTTCATTGCCCACACGAAGAAGGAGCTGTACGCCGCCCTGGTGAAGGGCCTGGAGTTCGGCGGCCAGTGTGTGCTGGAGCAGTACGTCAAGGGCCGGGAGATCCAGGTGGGCATCTTAGCGGGCAAGGCCCTGCCCTCCATCGAGATCATCCCCAGCGATGGGTTCTATGATTATGAAAATAAATACCAGCCGGGCGCAGCCAAAGAGGTCTGCCCGGCGGAGATCCCCCCGGAGTGGGAAAAAGCCGTAGGGAAGGCGGCTGAGACGGTGTATGAGGCCCTGGGCCTGACCGTCTACTCCAGGGCGGATTTTATCGTCACCGAGGACGGCACCCCCTGGTTTTTGGAGATCAACACCCTGCCGGGCATGACCCCCACGAGCCTGGTGCCCCAGGAGGCCGCCGCCATCGGCCTGGACTACGCCGGCCTGTGCCAGCGGATCATTGACGAATCCCTCAAGGCCCGCAACGGCTGAGAGACGAGCATAAAGGAGAGAGCACGCACTATGGAACCAATGACAGTAAGAGAACTGCTGGCCGCCACCGACGGCAAGCTATTGGGAGACGTCAGTCTGGACACGACCATTTCCGGCGTGGAGACCGACAGCCGGGCCGTCCATGACGGGGACCTGTTCGTGGCCATCCGCGGCGAAAACATCGACGGGCACCAGTTCATCACCGGGGCCTTAGAGGGCGGCGCCTTGGGCTGCCTGACCGCCGTGCCCCCGAAGGAGGCGGTGCCGGGGAAGTTCTATGTTCTGGTGGAGGACACGGTGCAGGCCTTGGGCCAGGTGGCCAGGGCCTATAAGGCCAAGTTCCCCATCCCGGTCATCGGCATCACCGGCAGCGTGGGCAAGACCACGACCAAGGACATGATCGCCTCCGTCCTGAGCCAGAAGTTCCGGGTCCTGAAGACCGAGGGCAACTACAACAACGAGATCGGCCTGCCCCTGACCCTCTTCCGCCTGAACCCCCAGCACGAGCTGTGTGTGCTGGAGATGGGCATGAACCACTTCGGCGAGATCGACTACCTGACCCGCATCGTCTCCCCCAACGTGGCGGTCATCACCAACATCGGCGACGCCCACATCGAGAACCTGGGCAGTCGGGAGGGGATCTTAAAGGCCAAGAGCGAGATCTTCCAGGCCATGACCGGCGACGACCTGGCCGTCCTCAACGGGGATGACCCCCTGCTGCGGACGCTGGAGGGGAAGATCGCCCCCGGCATCCTCTGGTGCGGCGCGGACCACGAGCCGCCCTATGAGGCCAAAGAGATCCGGCAGATGGGCGCCAAGGGGCTGCAGTGCAAGATCAAGACCCCCAAGATCGAGTTCGCCGTGACCATCCCTGCCCTGGGCAACCACATGATCTATCCCGTTCTCATGGCCTGCGCCATCGGCGAAAAATTTGGCATGACCGGTGAGGAGATGAAGAAGGGCGTGGAGGCCTTTGTCCCCACCAAGATGCGGATGAACGTGATCCGTCAGGGCGACGTGACCATTCTGGACGACGCCTACAACGCCAACCCCCAGTCCATGCGGGCGGCGCTGGAAGTGCTGTCCCAGACCGACGCGACGTTCCGCGTGGCCGTCCTGGGTGATATGTTTGAACTGGGCGAGCTTGGCCCCGAGCTGCACCGGGGTATGGGCGAGTGCGCCGCTGCCCTGGGCAACATCGACGCGCTGCTGGCCGTGGGCGAGCTGGCCTGGAACATCTATGACGCGGCCCACCAGGCCGGCATGGAAGGGGCCATTTACGCCAAGGACCGGGCGGCGGCAAAGCCCTTGCTGGCCAACTTCATCCGGCCTGGTGCGGTGATCCTGGTCAAGGCCTCTCGCGGCATGGCCTTTGAGGAGCTGACCCGCGAGCTGCAGCGCTTGGCCCCCAAGAATTAAACCATAAAAAAGCGGGGGACAGCCCGGCTGGGCTGTCTCCCGTTTCTGGGTTCTGGTTTGCAGGTTTGACTGCAATTTTTAGGAACCGAAGTCCACGATCATCTTCCGGGGGGCGTTCTTCACCGTGTCCTCCAGCGTCTCCTCATAGGGGGCGCAGGAGATGTTGCGGTCGGTGATCATGCCGGTGATGAGGAAGGCGGGGACCACGTCGTAGGCGGGGGTCCAGCCCTCGGCGTCGCCGCAGGGCAGACCGGCGGTGACGGAATGAGGGTCCCCCTCGGCCTGGCCGAAGGCGCTGCCGTCGGCGGCGCTCAGGTCGATGTCGTCGGCGTTCAGCACGGCGTAGAAGGGGATGGAGTGGAAGTAGCAGGCGATGGCCAGCTCATAGGCACCCACGGGGGCCTTCAGGTCGCCGTTTTTGGCGGCCAGCATGCCGTCCACCAGGACCATGTGCGCCCCCTGGCGGGCCAGGAAGGTGGCGGCGGCCTGGTCGGGGATGAGCGTGCAGGGCACATTGTCCTTGCTCAACTCCTGGGCCAGCAAGGTCCCGGCGGTCAGAGAGGGGCGGCCCTCGCAGAGGGTGACCTGCTCGATGAGCTTCCGCTTCCAGCCCCGGCGGGCGATGCCCAAGGCCCCGGTGGGGGCGGCGGAGTGGAACGCACCCCGGTCGGTCCGCAGCAGGACGCGGGTGCCCTCGCTCATGAGGTCGGTGCCGTTGCGGGCGGTGTTGCGGTCGGCCACGACCTGCTGCCGCTCAAACGTTACGGCGGTGGCCAAGAGGGTCGTGATGCGGTCTACGTTTTTGGTGTAGGCTTCGGGCGGATCCGCCATGAAGTCCAGAGCCAGCTGCATGTCCCGGCTATGGTTCCGGCTCTCCAGCAGCATGGCGCGGGCCCCGGCCAGGACCTCCTCAAACTGCGGGGTCTGCTGCAAGTCCTGGGCAGCCAGGGCGGCCTGACACAGGCCGTAGGCCCCGGCGATGGCGGCGATCTTTTCCTCCAGGATCGCACCGGAGGAGAGGACCTGGACCGTCTCTTCCAGGCTGGTGCAGGTGAGCCACCGCTCCTCCTGGGGATACACAGACTGGTCCAGCAAAGACAGGACGCTGTCCTGCCACAGAAGTGAAATCATGTTTAGTATGCCTCCTGTTCTTCGGGGAGCGTGTTTTGAGGAAAGCTCAAAGCGTGCTCCGTTGGGTTGGCGTTATCATATCATATTTCGGGGCCACGCGCCACTCCCCCCGGCAAAATTCTGCCGGGCGGCGCTGCGCCCCACAGAGGAAACACATCCATGATCGACATTGCGGTACGCGACTTAGTAAAAGAATATGAAGTGGGTCAGCCGGTTCTCAACGGCCTGACCTTTCAGGTGGACACCGGCGAGCGGGTGGGCATTTTAGGCCGGAACGGCGCGGGCAAGACCACGCTCTTCCGCATCCTCACCGGCCAGGAAGAGGCCGACAGCGGGCAGGTGATCATCCCCGCCGGGAAGCGGCTGGGGCTCATCTCCCAGATCCCCGTCTACCCCGCCGGGTACACCGTGGAGGACGTGCTGCGCACGGCCTTTGACGATCTCAAAGCCATGGAGCAGGAGATGGAAGCCCTCTCCGACCAGCTGGCCGGGGGTGACACCCAGCTCTTGGCCCAGTACGACCGCTTGCAGGCGGCGTATGAAACGGGCGGCGGCTATGAGATCGAGACGCGCTTAGAAAAAATCTGCTCCGGCCTGGGTATCTCAAAAGACTTTCGGGCAAAAGACTTCGCCCAGCTCTCCGGCGGGGAAAAGACCCGCATCAACCTGGCCCGGCTGATTCTGGTAGATACTGAAATTCTGCTCCTGGACGAGCCGACGAACCACCTGGACCTGCACGCCACGGAATGGCTGGAGGATTACGTCAGCCATTACAAGGGCACGGTGTTGGTCATCTCCCATGACCGCTACTTTTTGGACAAGACCATTTCGCGGGTCGTGGAGCTGAAGGACGGCAAGGCGGAATTCTATTCCGGAAACTACTCCTTCTATGCAGTGGAAAAAGAGAAACGCTACCTGGAGCAGCTGCGGCAATACAAGAAGGAGCAGGCGGAGCTGCAGCGCCTCTCCGACACCGTGCGGATGATGCACGAGCACAACACGGAGCACCTCAACAAGCGGGCCTTCTCCATCGAGAAGCGCATGGCGAAGCTCAACCAGACCGCACGGCCGGACCGGGTGAAAAAGCTCAAGGCCAAGTTCGGCCAGGCGGAGTTTCACGCCGACGACCTGCTCTCCCTGCGGGATCTGAGCAAGACCTTTGGGGAGCGGACGCTCTTCCACGACGTGACCCTGCGCCTGGAGGACGGCGACCGGGTGGCCCTGCTGGGCGACAACGGGACGGGGAAGTCCACGCTCCTGAAGATCATTCTGGGGGAGGAACCCCAGGACGGCGGCGTGGTGAAACAGGGCATCACCGTGAAGACCGGCTATCTGCCCCAGCAAATTCGCTTTGCCCACCCGGAGCGGAGCTTGTATGACACCATGATCTACGACGCCGGGTGCGACGCGCAGCAGGCGCGGGACAGATTGGGCCGCTTCCTCTTCCAGGGGGAGGATGTGTTCAAGCCGGTCTCGGTCCTCTCCGGCGGGGAGCAGAGCCGCCTGCGGCTTTGTATGCTGATGGACGAAAAAGTCAACTTCCTCATCCTGGACGAGCCGACGAACCACTTGGATCTGGATTCCAGAGAGTGGATCGAGGAAGCCGTGGAGGAGTACGAGGGCGCTCTGCTCTTTGTCTCCCATGACCGGTATTTCATCGACCGGTTCGCCACCCGCATCTGGACCCTGGAAAACGGCGTCATCACCGATTTCAGGGGGGATTACGCGGCCTACCAGGCCTGGCGGGAGCGGCAGAAGCAGCTGGCCCCGCCGCCCAAGCCGCAAAAAGAGGAAAAAGTCAAGAAAGAGAAACCCAAGCGGACCGGGGGCACCAAGCAGCTGAAAAAGGACTTGGCCGCCGCAGAAAAGCGGATGGAAAAGCTGGACCAGCTGATGGAGACCCTGAACGCCGAAAAGGAAGCGGCAGCTTCCGACTATCAAAAGCTCCAGGAGCTGGCGGAGCAGGAGGCGGAGTACACCGCCGAATACGACGCCCTCATGGAAAAATGGGAGGTGCTTTCCGAGGCCATTGCCGCCGAGGAAGGCTGAGTATTTTGCACCAACACGACAAAAGGAGAAGAACACTATGCCTGACAACAAGACCATCAACGGTTCTCAGTCCACCGACGAGAAAATGCAGGAGCTGTTTGACCTGCTCAACGAAAAGGCCGAGGCCGGGGAGCTGGACGAATCCGCCGAGCTTCCCCAGGAGGAAGTGGACGACAGCCCCATGAGCAGCTCCGAGACCTCCGCCTATGAGTACAGCCTCATGATGAAGCAGTATGAGGCCATGCTGCTGGACTACCAGCGCCGGGAGGCTGAGGAAGCGGCCGAACAGGAAGCGGCAGAAAAGGCAGAGGAAACAGCTGCCGAGGCCGAGTAATGTGGGCGCAGCTCACCAAGGCCTGCCTGCGCTTGGAAGAGATCGAGACCCAGCTCTCCCAGCCGGAGACGTATGACGACCCGGACCTGGCCGCCAGCCTGAACAAAGAGCAGAAAGACCTGCTCCCCCTCGTGGAAGCCTACCGGCAGCACCAGAAGGCCCAGAGCGACTTAGACGGCCTGGCCGATCTGCTGGACGACCCGGAGTGCCGCCAGCTGGCCAAGGCCGAGGAGACGGCGCTCCGCGCGGAGCTGGACCGGCTGGAAGAGGAGCTTCGTCTCCTGCTCCAGCCCAAGGACCCCATGGACGGGAAAGACGTTTTCCTGGAGATCCGGGCGGGCGTCGGGGGCGAGGAAGCGGCGCTGTTTGCCGCGGACCTCTTCCGCATGTACTCCATGTACGGCGAAAAGCAGGGCTGGCGGCTGGAGCTGACGAACGTCAATCAGACCGAGCTGGGGGGCGTGAAGGAGCTTTCCTGCCTGGTCAAGGGCGAGACGGCCTACGCCAGACTCAAGCACGAGAGCGGGGTACACCGCGTCCAGCGGGTCCCGGAGACAGAGTCCGGCGGGCGCATCCACACCTCCACCTGCACGGTGGCCGTGCTGCCCCAGGTGGACGAGGTGGACTTTACCCTGGACCCCAATGACCTGCGCATCGACACCTTCCGGGCCTCCGGGGCCGGGGGCCAGCACATCAACAAGACCGAGTCCGCCATCCGGGTGACCCACCTGCCCACGGGCACGGTGGTCGAGTGCCAGGATCAGCGGAGCCAGTATAAGAACAAGGACCGCGCCCTCTCCATTCTCCGCGCCCGCCTCTACCAGCGGGCGAAAGAGGAGCGGGAGGAGGCCATCGCCGGGCAGCGCCGCAGTCAGGTCGGCTCCGGGATGCGCAACGAACGGATCCGAACCTATAACTTTCCCCAGGGCCGGGTGACAGACCACCGCATCGGTCTGACGCTCTACAAGCTCGACGCCGTGCTGAACGGCGACCTGGACGAGCTGGTGGAGGGCCTGATCCTGGCGGAACACAGACAACAGAAAGCGAGTGAACACGACAATGCGTAAGACGAACCGATACAGCATGGAGCAGCTTTCCGACGCCGTGGCGATGCTGCGCAAGGGCGGCCTGGTGGCCGTGCCGACGGAGACGGTCTACGGCCTGGCTGCCGACGCCGAGAACAGCGCTGCCATCTGGACCCTCTTTGAGGTCAAGCAGCGGGAGCGGGAAAAGGCCTTTTCCATCCTGGTCACGGGTATGGACATGGTGGAGCGCTACTGCGAGAACATCCCCTCCGTGGCCTATGCCCTGGCCGAGAAGTATTGGCCCGGCCCGCTGACCATGATCCTGGAGGACAAGGGTGTGGTCTCTGCCCTGGTCAACGACGAGGGCGACACCCTGGGCGTGCGCTGCCCGGACCACCCCATGACCCAGAGCATCTTGCAGGAGGCCGGCGTGGCCCTGGCGGCTCCCTCCGCCAACCCCAGCGACCTGCCCAGCCCCAAGACGGCGCAGGAGGTCCTGGACTATTTCGACGGGCACATTGAGGGCATCGTGGACGGCGGCCCCTGCGCCATGGGCGTGGAGTCCACCATCGTGGACCTGACCGGCGACGAGCCTGTGATCCTGCGGGAGGGCGGCATCCCGGCCCAGGAGCTCTTGGACTTCATCCGGGAGCACCAGGCATGAGAGTCATCGGCATCACCGGCCCCACCGGGGCGGGGAAGACCACCGTCCTGCAAGCCCTGGAATCCCTGGGCGGCGTGCTCATCGACGCCGACGCCGTCTACCACGACCTGACCCGGTCCTCCCAGGCAATGCAGGCAGAGCTCATCGCCCGCTTCGGCCCCGTGTATGACGGAAACGAGCTGGACCGGAAAAAGCTGGGGGCCGTCGTCTTTCAGGACGAGAACGCCCTGGCCGACCTGAACCGGATCACCCACAAGTACATCGCCCGGGAGACCCAGCGCCGCATCGAGGCGGCGAAGGCCGCCGGGGCCACCGCCGTGGGCATTGACGCCATTGGCCTCTTGGAGAGCCAGCTGGTCGATTTTTGCGACTGCACCCTGGCCGTCACCGCCCCGGAGGAGCTGCGCGTGAAGCGCATCATGGCCCGCGACGGCATTTCCGAGGACTACGCCCGCCTGCGGGTGTCCGCCCAGAAGCCCAGCGCCTGGTTCCAGGCCCACTGCGACTACACCATCGAGAGCACGGAGGCCGACACGGTGGAGACCACCGGGGCACGGGCCAAGGCGCTCTTTGAGAAGATCTTAGAGGTGAATCAAACCATGGAAGAAAACAAAAAGACCCCGGCCCAGCAGAAGCGGGACGCCCTGTTTTTCAGCCCCACCAACGGCTACGACCGTCTGGCGGACGGCGAGGAGCAGGCCATTCAGGACTACTGCGCGGGCTACAAGACCTTCCTGGACGAAGGCAAGATCGAGCGGGAGTGCGTGACCTACACCATCGCCCAGGCGGAAGCCGCCGGGTTCCGGCCCCTGGTTCGGGGCGAAACCCTCCAGGCCGGTGACAAGGTCTACTATAATAATCGCGGCAAGTCCGTTATGCTGGCTGTGATCGGGCAGGAGAGCCTGGCGCAGGGCGCCGTCATCGGTGCGGCCCACATCGACTCCCCCCGCCTGGACCTGAAGCAGAACCCGCTGTACGAAGACAAGGAAATGGCCTACTGCAAGACCCATTACTACGGCGGCATCAAGAAGTACCAGTGGACCACCATCCCCCTGGCCCTGCACGGCCTGGTGGTCTTGCAGGACGGGACCTCCGTGTCCGTGCGCATCGGCGAGGACCCCGGTGACCCGCAGTTTACCGTGGGCGACCTGCTGCCCCATCTGGCGGGGGACCAGGCCAAGAAGACCATGGGGGCGATCGTGACCGCCGAGCAGCTGAATCTCTTTGTCGGCAGCCGTCCCTTTGACCAGGAAGCGGGGGCTGACCGGGTGAAGCTGGCGGTCATGGCCATTCTCAACGAGAAGTACGGCATGGTGGAGGAGGACTTCCTCTCCGCCGAGCTTATGGCTGTCCCCGCCGCCAAGGCTGTGGACATCGGCCTGGACCGGTCCGTGATCGGTGCCTACGGCCAGGACGACCGGGTCTGCGCCTACGCCTGCCTTAAGGCCCTGCTGGACCTGACCGAGACGCCCCGCCGCACGGCCATCTGCGTGCTGGCAGACAAGGAGGAGATCGGCTCCCTGGGCGTGACCGGGATGCAGTCTGCCGCCTTTGACACGTTTATGAGCGATCTGTGTGAGGGTCAGGGCGTGCAGCGGAAGACCTGCTATGAACATTCCTTCTGCCTCTCCGCCGATGTGACGGCGGCCTATGACCCCAACTTCGCCGAGGCCTACGAGCCGAGAAACAGCGCCTACATCAACTACGGCGTCTGCATCAGCAAGTACACCGGGGCGCGGGGCAAGTCCGGCGCATCTGACGCCTCTGCCGAGCTGGTGGGCTATGTCCGCCGGACCTTTGCCGAGGCGGGCGTCATCTGGCAGCTGGCCGAGCTGGGCAAGACCGACCAGGGCGGCGGCGGCACGGTGGCCTGCTACATGGCCAACCGCAACATCGACACCATCGACGCCGGGGTGCCGGTCCTGTCCATGCACGCCCCCTTTGAGACCACGGCCAAGCTGGACTGCTACATGGCCTACAAGGGGATGCTGGCGCTGTATCAGCACTGAGCGCCCGAATGAACTAAGAAAGAGGTCGACCCTACATGAGCATCCTATCCTCGATTTTCCTGGGGCTGGTCCAGGGTGTGGCGGAGTTCCTGCCCATCTCCAGCTCCGGCCACCTGTCCCTGTTCCAGCACTTCTTTGGCATGGCGTCTGCCGACGGCAACCTGTTTTTCGATGTGCTGCTGCACCTGGGCACCCTCATTGCCATTTTCGTCTACTACCGGAAGGACATCCTGGGCCTGCTGAAAGAGCTGGTCCACCTCATCCAGTGCGTCTTCTCCTCCCAGAAGCGCAAGGAGATGAAGCGCCTGCCCCCCGACGGGCGGATGATCCTGATGATCATCATCGCCACCCTGCCCCTGTTTGTCATCCTGCCCATCAAGAGCAAGGTGGAGGGGCTGTACAGCAACACCGTCTTCATCGGCGTGGCCCTGCTGCTGACGGGCTTCCTGCTCTTCTGGTCCGACCGGATGGCCAAGGGCAAGAAAACGGCCAAGTCCGCCACCATGCTGGACGCGCTCCTGGTGGGCGTGGGGCAGGCCATTGCGGTGGTCCCCGGCTTGTCCCGGTCCGGCACCACCATTTCCGCCGGCCTCATGCGGGGCTTTAGCCGGAAGTTTGCCGTGCGCTTCTCCTTCCTCATGTCCATCCCTGCGGTGCTGGGGGCCAATATCCTCAGCATCGCCGAGGCCGTGCAGGAGGGCATCGACACCTCGCTGCTGCCCGCCTACCTCATCGGTACCGCCGTGGCGGCGGTGTCCGGCTACTTTGCCATCGGCCTTGTGAACCTGCTGACCAACAAGGGCAAGTTCGGCAACTTCGCCTATTACTGCTGGGGCATCGGCGCGGCCGCCGTGGTGGCCAGCCTGATCTTCCACGGTTAAGACCAGACCCTGGATCGGGAGGAAACTATGTCTTCCACACAAAAGAAACCTGACAACACAAAACGCGCGGCTTCGGGAAAAGCCTCCGGAAAGCCCGCAAAAAGAGTAACTGCCAAGTCCTCTTCTGCCAAGAAGGGGACTTCGGCGCGTAAAAAACCCGCCGCCTACGCCCCCGACCTGGTGAGCCGGGGTATCGCGGCGGCGGTGTGCATCTTCCTGGCCCTGCTGGTGGCCCTGGGGATGTTCGGCATCCATGCCGTGGTCCCGGACCTGCTCAAGAAGGGCATCCAGGGGCTCATCGGCTATGGCTTCTGGATGGTGGCCTTCGTGCTGCTGTGGGCGGCGGGGCTGCTGCTGTTCCGGCGGGACCGGCGGCAGACCCTGCGCCTGTGGTGCCTGGGGCTGCTGCCGGTGGTGGGGGGTGCCCTGCTGCACGTCCTGCTTTGGCCGGGCACCTATCCCATTGACTTTCATCTCGTGGGCCGGCTCTGGACCGACGGGGTCCAGAGCATGGGCGGGGGTGTGGTCTCCGGCTTTTTGGCGGTGGTGACCGTAAAGGGCATCAGCCGCCTGGCGGCGGGCCTGGTCTTTGCCCTGCTGTTTGTGATCCTGCTGGCCCTGGCGGCCCATGTGACCCGTGGACAGGTGAGCGGAGCCGTGAGCAGGGCGCGGGACCACCACGCCCAGCGGGCCGCCCGCCGGGAGAAATACGCCGAGTACGACGATGAAGATGAGTACGAGGACGAGTACGACGACTATGATGACGAGGACTGGGACGAGGATCCTGACCCCGCCCCCTACGCTGCCCGCGAAGCTCCGCGCCCCGCACCCCGCCCTGCCGTTTCCCTCTGGCCCTTTCCCCGCCGCAAACGGGCGGCGGACGTGCCCCTGGACGACCCGGAGAAGCTCCAGGCCAAGCGGGACGAGGAGAAGGCCCAGCGGAGAAGCCATCGCGCCCAATCGAAGCCCTCAGCCCAATCCCTCCGACCAGACGAGGGAGAGATGCTCCCCGCCGACACCCTCTTCCACCGGGAGACCGGCGCGGCGGCGCAGCAGGAACCGGAGCTTGCCCCCGCAGACGATTTCCAGCCGGACGCCCCCATGACCGAAGCCGGGGACGCGCCCATCTGGCAGCCGATGGAGGAGAACACCTCCCCCGCCGTCGCCCCTGCGGCGAACCACGCCGGAAGCCCTGGCGTAGCCGCCGGTGCGGCGGGTGCGGTCGCCGGGGCAGCTGTGGGTGCCGCCGCCATGGCCATGGCCGAGGCCAAGCCCCAGAGCAAGGCCCAGCGGCAGGCGGAGATCCATCAAGAGGCCGCCGCGGTGGGGCAGTCCATTCAGGAGAATCTGGACCAGGAGGAGCGGGAGTATGTCTTCCCCTCCCTGGACCTGCTGGCCGCCCCCAGCCGGGAGGGCAACCAGGCTGCCAAGGAGGAACTGGACGACACCTTGTCCCGGCTGGCGGAGACGCTGAAATCCTTCGGCATCAACGGCCGGGTCATCGGGGCCGTGCAAGGCCCCTCGGTCACCCGGTATGACGTGAGCCTGGAGCAGGGCGTCCGCCTGAACAAGCTGACCAACCTGGCCGATGACGTGGCCCTGGCCTTGGGGGCGTCCAGTGTTCGGATCGCCCCGGTTCCGGGAAAGATCTCGGTGGTGGGCGTGGAGGTGCCCAACCAGATCGTCACCCCGGTGCCCATCCGGGAGGTGCTGGAATCCCCCAACTTCCAGCGGCATAAGTCCAGCGTGGCCTTCTCCGTGGGCAAGGACATCGGCGGGAACTACATCGTGGGGGACTGCTCCAAGCTGCCCCACATGCTCATCGCCGGTACCACCGGCTCCGGTAAGTCGGTGTGTATTAACTCCCTGCTCATCAGTATGCTGTATAAATCTACTCCGCAGGAATTGCGGCTGATCATGGTGGACCCGAAAATGGTCGAGCTGGGGGGCTACAACGGCATCCCCCATCTGCTCATCCCTGTGGTCACCGACCCGAAGAAGGCCGCCGGCGCCCTGCAATGGGCCGTGACGGAGATGATGAAGCGCTACCGCATGTTCGCCGAGGCGGGCGTGCGGGACCTGGCGGGCTACAACCACTGGGCGCAGGGGCAGGAGGGCTTAGAGCCGCTGCCGAAAGTCGTCATCGTCATCGACGAGCTGGCCGACCTTATGCTGGTGGCGGCGAAGGAAGTGGAAGAGTCCATCTGCCGCGTGGCCCAGATGGGCCGTGCCTCCGGAATGCACCTGGTCATCGCCACCCAGCGGCCCTCGGCGGATGTCATCACGGGCCTTATGAAGGCCAACATTCCCTCCCGCGTGGCCTTTGCCGTGGCCTCCTCGCTGGAGTCCCGCATCATCTTGGACACCACCGGCGCGGAAAAGCTGGTGGGCAAGGGCGACATGCTCTGGTTCCCCCTGGGGGCGGGCAAGCCGCTGCGCGTGCAGGGCTGCTTCATCTCGGATGAAGAAGTGGCCGAGGTGGTCGCCAGCGTGAAGCAGAACGCTGCCGCCGACTACGACGACCAGGTCATGGCCGAGATCGAGCAGCACGCAGCCAACGCCGACAAGAAGGGCAAGTCCTCCGGCTCTGCCGGGGCCTATCCCGGCGGGGAGGAGGACGGCGAGGAGCAGGACGAGCGCTTTGAGGACGGCGTCGAGGCCATTCTCGAAGTGGGCCAGGCTTCCGTCTCCATGCTCCAGCGGCGCTTAAAGCTGGGCTATGCCCGCGCGGCCCGCCTCATGGACCAGATCGAGGCCAAGGGCATCGTCGGCCCCTCGGAGGGGGCCAAGCCCCGGCAGATCCTCATCACCAAGGACCAGTGGCGTCAGATGCAGTCCGGCCAGCCCCTTGGGGAGGAGCCGCTGCCCGCCGAGGACCCGCTGCCGCCGGTGGAGGAGGAGATCCTGACCTTCGACCCGGTGCCCCAGGATTTCCTGGAGTGACCCCATTGACACGACTGGAAAGCAGGGAAACCTATGGGAAACAAGAAACCATCGCCCCCCAACCACATGGCCATCCAGTGGCATGACTATGTCCAGCAGGAAGGGGAGCAGAGCATCCTGACGGCCTCCTTAACGGCCAAAGCCTCCGTGGTGGGGCGGACGGGGCTGATGCTCCTGGCCTGCGGCACTGGGGCCTGGCGGGTGCGCAGCTCCATGAACGCCATGGCCGCCAAGCTGGGCCTGGTCTGCGCGGCGGACATCGGGCTGACCAGCTTAGAGTACACTTGCTTTGACGGAGAAGCGGGATTTTCGCAGACCTTGACTCTGACCTCCACGGGGGTGAACACCGCCAAGCTCAACCGCTTGGAACGCTTTGTGGAGGAATTTTCCATGAGCGACGGGTCCCTCTCTGGGGAGGATCTGCACATCCGCCTGGACGAGATCGAGGCCCTGCATGGGCTGTATTCTACCCGTCGCCTGGCGATGGCGGCGGCCCTGGCCTGCGGAGCCTTTACGTTTCTGTTGGGCGGCGGCCCGGTGGAGATAGCCTTGGCCTTTTTGGGGGCCGGCATCGGCAATAGCGTGCGCAGTATGCTCACCAAGCGCAAGTACACGCTCTTTCTGTGCGTGGCGCTGTCGGTGGGTGCGGCGTGCCTGGTGTATGCCGGGTGCTTGAAGGGCGCAGAACTGCTCTTTGAAGTGGATCCCCGCCACGAGGCCGGGTATATCTGCGCCATGCTATTCATCATTCCGGGCTTTCCGTTCATCACCAGCGGCATCGACCTGGCCAAGCAGGACATGCGCTCCGGCCTGGAGCGGCTGGCCTATGCGGTGATGATCGTCCTGGTGGCGGCGCTGGCCGCCTGGCTCATGGCGCTGCTGCTGGGGCTGACGCCAGTGGATTTTCCGCCCCTGGACCTGTCAGAGGGAGCGAAGATGCTCTTCCGGCTGATTGCCAGCTTTTGCGGCGTGTTCGGCTTTTCGCTGATGTTCAACAGTCCCATCCCCCTGGCGGCGGCGGCTGCTGGGATCGGGGCGGTGAGCAACACCCTGCGCCTGGAGCTGGTGGACTTGGCAAATCTCCCGCCTGCGGCGGCGGCTTTTCTGGGGGCGCTGACGGCGGGGCTACTGGCCTCGGCCTGGAAGGGCTGGGTGGGTTACCCGCGCATCGCCATTACCGTCCCCTCCATCGTCATCATGGTGCCAGGGCTGTATTTCTACCGGGCGGTGTATAATCTGGGTATCATGGACCTGACGACCTCGGCCTCCTGGATGGCCTCGGCTTTGCTCATCGTGCTGGCGCTGCCCCTGGGCCTGATCTTTGCCCGCATCATGACGGACCGGCGGTTCCGATACTCCACATGAAAAATGTCCTGCCCCCTGATCGGGAGCAGGACATTTTTCTGCGTGGTGTTTGGATCGTTTAGAGGGGCAGAGAGTCGCTCCCGGCCAGGCGGAACATGCTCTCCCGGCAGGCCAGGGCAATGCCGTCAATCTGTTCCAAGTGGTGAAGCAGGCGGTGCTCAAACTCCTTCAGGGGCAGCAGGACGCCCAGCTCGTCGTAGGGCCGTTGGCGCTTATAACCGGTGTCCTGGCCATAGAAGACCAAGGCGGTGGGGCAGCTGTCCTGAATGGCGTTGAAGGCATCGAAGACGACGCTGTAAGCCTGGGCCTCGGACAGGCCCAGCTGGGCCGTGTCGGGCAGGGCATAGAGAGCCAGGACTCCCTGCCGGGCGGGGATACGGACTTCTTTGGGCTGCCCCTCTCGGTCATACTGGTGCCGCAGCTGGCTTCCCTCCGCCAGGTACAGGGCGGAGCGGGGCACGCAGGTGTGGTCCTGGCGCAGCTCAGAGAATTTCCGTAGGGTGCGGGGAGATACGGCCTCTCGGACCTGGGGCAGCACGGCCCCGTCCTCGCTGGTGAGCAGGCGGGGGTTGTCCCCCTCCTTGCCGCCAAATCGATTGGGGATGAGAAAGGCCGCCCGCAGCAGGTCGAACATGGTGTTGCCGCACAGCCCCACCAGAAAGGCGGAGAGGTCTTGGTTTTCATAGGCCCGCAGCAGGCCGTAGGGCATGGTGCGGCTGACCAGCCCCTCGGTATCGGTATAATCTTCCAACTCTGCGCAGAAAGTCTCATACAGCCGGGCCTTGGCCTGGGGCTGGCTGAGAATTTTTTGAAAGAGGGCTTCCGGGTGAGTTTCCCGTGGGAAGAGAGATGTCATGGCAATGCCTCCTATGACGTGAACAGGAATGGATGCGTTCAAGAGCATGATACACCCGCACAGAAAAAAACACAACCAAACAAATTCCGAATAATTTCTTGTGAAAAGGCCCCCGGAACGATTGCAGTCCTGGGGGCCTGCTGTTATAATAGAACCAGTCACCTGAATCAAACCAGTCACCTGCTGATACTAACGGAGAAGAGGTTTGTGCGATGCCCTTCGACGATCCCATTTATTTAGACCGAGACAGCTTTGAAGAGCTGATGGTCGACACAGACGAACACAGACTTTGCTGGATGTACCACGACCTGCTCTCCAGCGCCAGGATCGCCTGGCTGCTGGACGAATCTGCGGGCAAGGGCAGCGACGTTCACGAGAGCTGGGCCTCCATGGCCTGGGTCGCTGCGGGGCACCAGCCGGGGAGCTTTTACCTGCTCTACAAATGGTATGAGGACTCCTGGGGTCCACCCCAGCGCAGCGACCTGTACTATGTGGAGCCGGGCGGCAGCGCGGGGGACCTGCGTGTGCGGGCCTTGGACCAGTCCTTCCGGGAGAAGCTGAACCGGCGGGAGCTGGCCTGGTGCGACAGCTTCCCGGCCAGGGTGAGCCGCAACGCGGCCTACTTCTTCGGCGACCAGGACTTCTGGATCAGCCAGATGGAGACCCTGCTGCAAGTGGCCCAGAGCAGCCCCGGCCAGGAGCTGGCCGCCTTTGACCGCTACTTTGGCCGCCGCCCGGACGGGGAAAAGGCCATGCTGGGCGGGACCATGTCTGCCTATTTCCGCAGCATCGAGGCCGTCCGCTCCGTGTTATACGGCCTGCTGGAGAGCGACGGCCGCCTGGCCTCGGCGGGCCACTATCTGGGCACGGAGGCCCTGCTGGCCGCCCTGCGCCCCCTGACGGATGCGGTGGATGTCCGGATGCTGCCGGACCTCACGGACTTTTTCGAGCACCTGGCCCAGCGCTTTTACGAAGGCCCCAGCCTGGGGGCCTATCTCACCCGGCAGGCCGGGCGCATTCTGGAGACCCGGACGGAGTCCGGGCAGCTGCGCTGGCTGCGGCTGAACAACCAGTCCGGCCGGATGCTCCTGCGGGAGCTCTACTGCCGCTGCGCCCCCAGCCTGGCCTGGGACGTGTTCCACCGCTGGAACGGGGCCTTGTATTTCACCGCCCTGCGCCGGCCCTTGGGCGGGGAGCTGCCCAGAGGGGTGTGCGTGCTGGCGCGGTTTGAGGACCAGACGGGGCGGGACGTGACGTCCCTGTTCTGGCTGTCCAACGTGACAGGCGGGGAAGTCCGCCTGTGCGAAGGGGAGTTTCTGGAGGATCTGCTGGACCAACTGCTGGACAGCTACATCCCCACCGTGGACCTGCCTGTGGGCCGGCTGTGGGAGGCGGGCGATGTGGCCGCCTGCTCCTTCCGGCTCCAGGACGCTTTTTATCACTATTACCGGGGCAGAAGCTAGCCCCGTGCAAGGAGGGTCACCACCGTGAAGACCGCAGTTGTCACCGACGGAAAGTACCGCGCCTCTCTGGCTGCGGTCCGCGCCCTGGGGTCGGCGGGGTTCCGCGTCGTGGTGACCCAGACGAAAGGGGAGGCCGCCGCTGCGCCGGCCTCCTTTCTCTCCCGTTACGCCGCCGAGACGCGCTGGATCGACGGCTCCTGCAAGGACGATGCCTACGGGCAGAACTTGCTGGCCTTGCTGGGGGAGTATGATACCCCCGTCCTCTTCTGCACCGGGGCAGACACCTTAAACCTGGTCAGCCGACGGCGGGAGGAATTTGCCGCTGTGGCCCGGTTCCTTGTGGCCCCGCCGCAGGTGCTGGACGACCTCAACGACAAGGAGACCGTCCACCAAAGGGCCATTGAACTGGGCCTGCCGGTGCCGGAAGAATTTGCGGCGGTGCCGGACCGCTACCCCGTGGTCATCAAGCCCCACTGCGGCGAAAAGGTGGGGCTGAAAGCGCGGGAGCGCTATGTCATCGCGGAAAACACCGCCGATTACATGGCGAAATATTCCGCCATGGCCCGGTATGACGCGGACCCCATCGTGCAGGAAAAAGTGGTCGGCCCCGGCGAGGGCGTGAATTTGCTGCTGGATGAACAAAGTCGGCTGATCTGCGCCTTTTGCCACCGGCGGCTGCGGGAGTACCCCGCCAGCGGCGGGCCCTCCACCTGCTGCGTGAGCTTTTACGACGCGGGGATGATCGACCAGGCCTATCGTCTGCTGGCCAGCTTTGGCTTTGTGGGCATGGCCATGGTGGAGTTTAAGGGCGGCAAGATCCTGGAGGTGAACCCGCGGGTGTGGGGGAGCTTCCCCCTCTCCGTCTGCTGCGGCTCGCCCTTTACGGCGCTGTATGCGAACGCGGCGCTGGGGGGACCCGTGGACTATACGCCCCAGGACTTCCGGGCGGGGGTCAAGATGCGATATCTGTTCAACGACGGCATGGCGGTCTTCGATTACCTGCGCCACGGGAAGCTGCGCCCGGCCCTGGCTGGGATCGCGGACTTCTTCGGTACCCGCGAGGCGCTGAACCAGGCAGACGACAAAGCGGCCTACCGGGCCTATCTGCGCGACACCTTGAGGAGGCATGGCCAATGAAACTGACGCTCGACTTACATGTCCACTCGGACGCATCTTTTGACGGGCGGATGTCCGTGCGGCAGATCGCTCTCCTGGCCAAAGCCAGGGGCATCGACGGGGTGGCGATCTGCGACCACGATGTCGTCTACACCGGCCCCACGGAGGTGGAGGGCGTGCTCATCATTCCGGGGGCGGAGTTCTCCACGGAGTATGGGCATCTGCTGGGCCTGTTCCTCACGGCGCCCATCCAGCACACCACCTGGAAGGAGACCGTCCAGGCCATCCACGACCAGGGGGGCATCACGGTGCTGGCCCATCCGTATCAGAACAAACGCTCTGGCTCATTGGAGCCGTTCCGGCCCATTCTGGATGACATAGACGCCGTGGAGACCTGGAACAGCCGGGCGAACCGGAAATATCCCCACGCCAACGACAATGCCTTTATCATGGCCCTGCTGAGGAACAAACTCTCCACCGGCGGCAGCGATGCCCACGTCCCCCAGGAAGTGGGGCGGGGCTTCCTCACCGTTGATGTGGAGGAGCGGACGCTGGCGGCGGTGAAAGCCCAGATCCTCGGCGGCTACAAACCGGAGGGGGGGCGCTATTGGGGGCACGGCAGGCCCAGCTCCGCCCGCTATGTGGCCAGCAGCCAGCGCACCAAGCTCCGTAAGGCCCACGCAGGGGCGGGGGCCTACGCCAAGTGGGGGCTTTTTTCGCTCAACTGCCTGCGGCAGGACGCGGCCCGGACGCTCCGAGAACTGAAACAAAAATTACCTGCCCGTCTGCCGAAGGAATTTCGGGAGATCGAGAAAGAGCTGGAGAACCTGGATGACGGGGACGATCCCCTGCTCTGAGGCGGCGCAGACAACCATATCGCCCCGGTCCCAGAGGGCCGGAGCAAGAAAGGAGATCAGGCTTCATGTCTTTGATCGTGAAAGCCGGGAAGGCAGGCAAACGCGTGCTGAAAAAATTCCTGCCGGAGGAGAAACACCATGTCAGCTACACCCGCCGCATCGAGCGCGTCCAGACCGGCGAGCGGGTGGTGGCCATGACCTTTGACGATGGGCCGATGGACCTGCCATCCAGTCCGGATAAATTTGACGGACGGTCCCTGACCGACATCCTGCTGGACACCCTGGCCGAGTACGACGCCAAGGGGACCTTCGACGTGGTCGGGGACACCAGCGAGAACTACCCTGACGTGGCCGGAAAGACCGGCCAGGCCGACTGGGGCGGCGTAAAGTATGACCACTACCCCGACATCAACCAGGATGACCGGGGCGGCGTGGTGCATAACCCCCGCCTGGTCCGGCGGATCCTGGACGAGGGGCACCAGATCACCAACCACAGCTACCGCCATGTGCTCTTTGGCAAGAAGCCCTTTGTCTACGGCAAGCGGGACCACTTCCACGGCCTGGACGAGGTGGTGGCGGACCTGAGCCGTCTGCACAGCCTGATGCAGAAAACGTATGGCTACACCATGACCATGAGCCGCCCGCCCCATTATGTGGACCGGATCGAAGGGGGCTTTTCCAGCTACGACGCCTACGACCAGATGGGCTACCTCTACATGGCCGCTTCCTTTGACGGGGCCGGTTGGCTGCCCCTGCACCACGGCTCGGCCCAGGAGAGCCTGCAGGCGGAGGCGGAGGCCATGGTGGCCCCCATGCGCCACCTGCTGGCCCAGGACCCGGACGCGCTGGCCGGGCAGATCATCTTCCAGAAGGACGGCTATAACATGGCCCGCCGCACCCCCGTGGCCTTTGGCCTGGCCCGGCAGCTGAAGCTGCTGAAGGACTACGGCTATCGGGTCGTGACCGTGCAGCAGCTGCTGGATGCATACAGTCCCTTTGCCGACGTGGGCCAGGACGAGCCTCTGTTTGCCAAGCTGGCCCAGCTGCAAAAAACGCGGGGCATCGTCTACTCCGACAACCGCCTGCGCTTGGACGCCCCCATGACCTGGGGCGAGCTGGCCATGCTCCTGGCCCCCAGGGGCGAGAGCATCCAGCGCCGCATCCAGCGCATCCGGGAGACCGGCACCGCCCAGCACGCCAACTGGGGGGCGATGGACTGGTGCGCCGAGCAGGGCATTCTGAAATACGCCATGGACCCGGATGGGGCCGTGACCAGTTTGCCCAGCGAGTTTTTCGCTTCCTGCACGACCTACACCCGCCGGGCGGTGTACGAGGCCTTCCGGGGATAACTGCCGCTTCGCGCAGGACAACATCATCGTGACAACATAATAATAAGGAGGCACCCCCTATGGAATACATCAGACTGACAGTAGAAGGCCCCATTGCGGTGGTGACCATCCACCGGCCGGCGTGCCGCAATGCCCTCAACAGCCAGGTCTACCGGGAGATCATTGCCGCCCTGCAAGATGTGCGGGACCGGGACGACGTGCGCGTGGTCCTGCTCACCGGGGCGGGAGACAAGGCCTTTGCCGCCGGGGCGGACATCGCCCAGATGGTGCAGGAGTCTCCCCAGTCCGGACGGCGGCTGTCTGCCCTGTGTCACGAGGCGGCGGAGCTATTGGAGACCATGCGGCAGGTGACCATTGCCGCGGTGAACGGCTACGCCCTGGGCGGCGGCTGTGAGCTGACCCTGGCCTGCGACCTGCGTATCGCCAGCGACCGGGCCAAGTTCGGCCTGCCGGAGGTCACCCTGGGCATCATTCCGGGGGGCGGCGGCACCCAGCGCCTGCCTCGGCTCATCGGGGTGGCGAGGGCAAAGGAACTGATCTTCACCGGCGGCGTGATCGACGCGAAGGAGGCCGACCGCATCGGGCTGGTCAACCGCGTCGTGCCCCACGACGACCTCATGGACACCTGCCGGAGCCTGGCCAAGACCATCGCCCAGAACGCCGGTTACGCCGTCTCCCTGGCCAAGGAAGCGATCAACGCCAGCGGCGACACGGACCTGAAAAACGGCCTGCGCCGGGAGGCCGACCTGCTGGGTCTGGCCTTTGCCACCCACGACAAACAGGAGGGCATGACGGCCTTTTTGGAGCGCCGGAAGCCGGAATTTACGGATTTTTAAGCGCTCGGAAAAAAGATGACAAATTGATAAACCCTTGCGCCCCAAGGGTTTGCGGGTATTTTACAGGCTGATTTGTAGAAAATCAGCCTGTATTTTTGTGCAATGGTAACGAAATTGTGGCAAACTATTAACAAATTGGTTACAAAACGGAACGAATTGATAACGAATCGGATAAAAAACAGCAACAAACCGAAACAAGATTTTAGGAAATTCTCACAAACCGGCCGCAAAATTCGGCCGGTTTTCCGCCGGGAGGGCGATTTGCCAAGGGGGGCGGGCTTCGTGTATAATGCCCCCAGCAAGCGCCGCCGGGGCGAAACAGAGAGACGTTCCCCGGCCCGACGAGAAGCCAAGAAGGCCGTGCTCACCTGTCCCTTTCGGGCGTTTGCAGGTGGGACAGCGGAGCAGAGCCTTCCCGATGACAGGAGTTCCACATGAAAAAAATCTTGATCGTGGCGATGCTGTGCATGGCCCTGGTGGCCACCATGGCCCCCGCCGCTGCCGCCGCCGACACCAACTATGCCCAATGCATGGCGGCCATCCAGGAGCAGAAGACCATCCAGGCCCAGGCCCACAAGACCGCCACCACCCTGCGGAAGAAGGGCTATAAAGACAGCAGCGCCTATGTCCAGGCCGCCAAGAGCACCTGGAACGAGGCCCAGGCCGCCATCCAGGGCTACCAGAAGCTGGCCAAATACACCGACGAAGACATCCGCATCCTGACCACCACCGTCTTCCACGAGGCCGGCCACACCACCGAGCAGCTGCGGCAGTATGTCGCCCAGGTGGTGCTCAACCGGGTGAAGGACAGCCGCTTCCCCAGCACGGTGAAGGCCGTCATCACCCAGCCCGGCCAGTACGCCACCAAGTACGCCGATGCCTCCACCACCCAGTCCGTGAAGAGCAAGGACGCGGCCAACGGTACTTACTACTACGCCATGTGCGAGAACGCCGTGAAGACCGCCATGATGGGCCAGGTGAACATGCCCTCCAACGTCCTCTATCAGGCCAACTTCTCCCAGGGCAAGGGCGTCTGGAAGTCCGTGAGCTTCAACAGCGGCTGGTATTCCAGCACGAGCTACTTCTGCTACGGATAATGAAACCCTGACAACAGCACAAGGCCCCCGAACCACGCGTTCGGGGGCCGATTTTTTTGGCTTGTTTCCGTTGGGCAGCTTACAATAATTTTTCCAGGCAGACCAGCCGGATGCCGGGGATGCCGTTGAAGTCGCAGGACACGATGCCCACCTCTTGGTAGCCCAGACCGGCGTAGAGGGAGCGGGCGGCGGCGTTGCGCTCGTTGGTGTCCATGCGCAGGGCGGTGCAGTTTCGTTTGCGGCCTAGGTCCTCGTAGAAGTGCACGAAGCGGGTGGCGCAGCCCCGGCCCTTATAGCTGGGGTCCACCACCAGGGTGTGGAGGACGAGAACGGTGTCCGGAGCGTCGTCCCGGCTCCAGGGGGCGTCGGCGTAGACGTCCACCTGCGCCTGGTCGATCTTGGCGGAGGCGACGATGCGCCCCTCTTCCTCGGCCACATACATGTCTCCGGCCTGGATGGCGTCGGCGGCGGTCTGGCGGGTGGGGTAGATGGCGCGGATCCAGCCGATGGTGGCGCGGCCGGATTCCTCCTCGGTGTGGATGGCGTCGTAGATGGCGGCGATCTGGTCCAGGTCGCCGGGAACGGCTTGGCGGAACATAGGAACGGGCTCCTCTCTGTTGGGGGTGATGTTTTCTGAATTTTAGCATCCCAGGGGCGCTTTTTCAAGCGCCTGGTGGACAAACGGTGGGATTCGTGGTAAAATAACACGGATTATATGCAGGCTGCGCCCCTTGCGGGAGAAGGGCCTGCCCAATGGAGATGCGAAACTGTGCGAAAAGAAATCATGGGCGTGTCCTTTGACGACGTGACCCTCCCCCAGGCCATTGCCGCCGGGGAAGAACTGGCCAAAGGGCCGGGGTGTGCCTATGTGGTGACCCCAAACCCTGAGATCGTAAACATGGCCCGCCAGGACCCGGCGTATGGGGCCATTCTGAACGGGGCGGGCCTGGTCCTGCCCGACGGCATCGGCGTGGTCCACGCGGCCAAAATTTTAGGCACCCCCTTGCAGGGGCGGGTGCCCGGCATCGACTTTGCCACAGGGCTTGTGGCCCGCATGGCCGAGACGGGCCTGCGGCTGTATCTGCTGGGGGCCAAGCCGGGGGTCGCCGAGCAGGCCGCCGAGAACTTAAAACAGACCCACCCGAACCTGATCGTCTGCGGGACCCACGACGGGTATTTCCAGGACGCTGCCCCCGTAGTGGAGGCTGTGAAAGCCGCGCAGGCGGACGTGGTGTTTGTCTGCCTGGGCGCCCCCAAGCAGGAGCGGTGGATGGCCGAGTACGGTCCGGCCACCGGGGCCCATCTGCTGGTGGGCCTGGGGGGCGTCCTGGACGTCTACGCCGGGAACGTGAAGCGGGCCCCGGCCGTGTGGCAGAAGCTGGGGCTGGAGTGGTGCTATCGGCTCCTGCATCAGCCCAGCCGGATCGGCCGCATGGCGAAGCTGCCCCTGTTTCTGGTGGAGGCGGCACGGGAAAAGCGAAAGAAGGGCTGAGCCATGCCAAAAGGAAGACTCATCGTCATCGAGGGGACCGACGGGTCCGGGAAGTCCACCCAGTTTGCCCGGCTCTGCCAGCGGGCAGAGGCGGCGGGCATCCCGTTCCAGCGCCTGGTCTTTCCCCAGTACCAGGAGGAATCCTCGGCGCTGGTGCGGATGTATCTGGGGGGCGAGTTCGGCAAGCACCCGGAGGACGTGAACGCCTACGCCGCCTCCAGCTTTTACGCCGTGGACCGCTATGCGTCCTGGAAAAAAGTCTGGCAGCGCTGGTATGAGCGCGGGGGCCTGGTGCTGACAGACCGATACACCACCTCCAACGCCGTCCACCAGGGCAGCAAGCTGCCCGACGAGGAAAAGGGACCCTTTTTCCGCTGGCTGGCGGACTTTGAATACCGCCGGCTGGGCCTGCCGGAGCCGGACCTCGTGCTCTATCTGGACATGCCGACCGACCAGGCCATGACCATGCTGCGCCAGCGGGAGGCCGCCACCCACACCAAGGGGGACATCCACGAGACGGACGGGGCGTATCTGGCCGCCTGCCGCCGGGCCGCCCGCCAGGCGGCGGACCTGTACGGCTGGCACACCATCCCCTGCCTGGACGAGCACGGCCGGCTGCGGGACATCGACACCATCCACGAAGCACTCTGGCAGGCGGCGCTGCCCCTGCTGACCCAAGAAGGAGAAAACGATGGGAACACAAGTTTCTGAAGTGAAAAAGATCTTACGCCAGCAGATGCGCGAGGCCATGGCGGAGATGACGGAGCAGGAGAAAGCCTGGTCCGACCGAGAGCTGGTCTCTGCCTTCCTGGCCCACCCCAAGCTGGACGAGGCCAACACCGTGATGCTCTATTACGGCGTGGGCCAGGAGATCGCGACGGCAGACCTCATCCAGACCCTGCTGGACCAGGGCAAGACCGTCTGCCTGCCCAAATGTCTGCCGGAGCACCAGATGGAGGCCCGGATCATTCAGAGCCTGGACGAGCTGGAGCCGGACGCCTACGGCATCCCCGCCCCGAAGGACGCCTGCCCCGTGCTGGAGCGGGAGAAGATCGACCTGATCTTGGTCCCCGGCCTGTGCTTTGACAGCAAGGGCAATCGTCTGGGCCAGGGCGGCGGCTATTACGACCGCTATCTGGAGGACTTTGACGGGAACACCATCGGCCTGTGCCGGGAGGATTTCTTCCAGATCAACCTGCCGCGGGAGCCTCTGGACGCCTTTGTCCGGGTGGTGCTGACGGAGGAGGGCCAGGTCTGGCCCATGACCCAGCCCCTGGACTGCCCCCAGGACGCTCATAACGCTCCCCGGCTCCGAAACGGGCCGGGGTCCCCAGGAGGTACTATATGGAACGAGACACCAGAAGACGGCGGGGGGAGCCGGACCGCTATCCCCCCCGTCGGAGAAAGAACAAACGCTCCCCGGTCTCCAGCTCGATGATGTACATCGTGCTGGTGTGCGCGGTGTCCGTGGTGCTGGCCGCTGTGTGCTGGTCTTTGGGCAACGACGTGCTGGCCCTGAACAAGGAGAGCACCAGTGCCACCATTACGGTCAACGACGAGAACGACTTTGGCAGCGTGGCCGACCAGCTCAAGGGCAACGACATCATCAAACACAAGGGACTTTTTAAGCTCTTTGCCTCCCTCACCGGCGGCAAGGACAAGATCGCCCAGGGGACCTATGTGGTCAACTCGGACATGGACTACCGGGCCTTGCTCAACAGCATGTCCAGCAACTCCGCCAGCCGGAAAGAAATTTCCGTGACCATCACGGAAGGCCAGACGGTGAAGCAGATCTTTGAGCTGCTGGAAAAAGAGGGCGTGTCCACCGTGGAAAAGCTGGAGGACATGGCCGCCAACCACGACTATGCCTTCTCCTTCCTGCAGGACATCCCCCTGGGGGATCCCACCCGCCTGGAGGGGTACCTCTTCCCCGATACCTATAACTTCTACATGGGCGAGGACGCCAAGTACGTCATCAACAAGATGCTGGTGAACTTCGACAGCAAGGTCGACGACACCGTCCGCCAGAAGATCAGCGAGTCCGGCTACTCCATCCGGGAGATCCTGACCATCGCCTCCATGATCGAAAAGGAGACCGACGGCACCGACCGGACCACCATCGCTTCCGTCATCTACAACCGTCTGAACAACCCCGGCGCGTCCACCGCGGGCTACTTGCAGATCGACGCCACCATCCAGTACGTCCTGCCGGAGGGCAAGATCGTCCAGGAGAGCGACTACCAGGGCGTGGACAGCCCCTACAACACCTATAAGAACAAGGGCCTGCCCCCCGGACCCATCGCCAACCCCGGTATGGAGTCCATCACTGCCGCGCTGAATCCCCAGAGCACCAACTACTATTACTATGCCCTGGGTGACGATCACCTGCACCACTTCTTCTCCAGCTACGCTGAGCATCAGGCCTTCCTGAACAGCTGAGAGGTGGACGAGACATGCAGCAGAAAAAATTAGAACTCCTGGCCCCCGCCGGGGACTGGGAACGCTTGGAGATGGCGCTGGCCTACGGGGCCGACGCCGTGTACCTGGCGGGCAACACGTTTGGCATGCGCTCCTTTGCGGGGAACTTTTCCCCGGAGGAGCTGCGCCGGGCGGCGAAGCTCTGCCGGGAGCGAGGCGTGGACCTGCACGTGACGTGCAACACCATGCCCCGCAACGACGAGATGGCCCGCCTGCCCCAGTGGTTGGAGCTGCTGGAGGAGGCGGGGGTGACGGCGGTCATTCTGGCCGACGTGGGCGTGCTGGCCTTGGCCAAGCGCTATGCCCCCTCCGTCAAGATCCACATCAGCACCCAGGCCAGCATCGTCAATTACCAGACGGCCACGGCCTGGCATGACTTGGGGGCGGACCGGGTGATCTTAGCCCGCGAGCTGAGCCTGGATGAGATCGCAGAGATCCGCGCCAAGACCCCGAACGACCTGGAGATCGAGACCTTTGGCCACGGGGCCATGTGCGTGTCCTACTCCGGCCGCTGTCTGCTCTCCAACTATATGACTGGCCGGGACGCTAACCGGGGCGCCTGCGCCCAGCCTTGCCGGTATCAATACGCCCTGGTCGAGGAAAAGCGACCGGGAGAATACTTCCCCGTCTACGAGGACGAGAAGGGGACGTACATCATGAACTCCCGCGACATGTGCATGATCGACCACCTGCCCGACCTCATCCGGGCGGGCGTGGATTCCATCAAGATCGAGGGCCGGGCCAAGTCCGCCTATTACGCCGCCATCGTCACCGGGGCCTACCGCCACTGCATCGACGCCGTGCAGGCGGGCAAGCCCCTGGACCCCATCTGGCGCAACGAGGTGGAGAAGGTCAGCCACCGGCACTATTCCACCGGCTTTTTCTATGGCCAGCCCGGTCAGTTCACCTCCGACGCCCGGTATATCCGGGACTGGCAGGTGGTGGCGGTGGTCGAGTCCTGCACCGAAACCGGCCTTGCCACGGCCTCCCTGCGGAATAAATTTTCCATGGGGGATGAGATCGAGCTGGTCGGCCCGGACACCCGCCCGGTGGCCTTCCGGGCCCCGCTCATGATGGACGAGAATGGCTACCCCCTCCCCGCACCAAGACACCCGCAGATGAAGTTTCAAATTCAGCTGCCGTGCTACGCACCGCCGCTGTCGTTCCTGCGGGCCTGCCGGGAGAACTCCTGAGAATTTGACCAAAACGCAAAATACCCCCGCTGGTTCTCGCCAGCGGGGGTTTGTCTGTGAGTGCTACTTGACAGGTTTGTTATAATAAAGCCAGATCATCGGAGAGGCCGGAGAGGAGGGACCATCATGCGGACAAGCTGGAAGAAACGATTGCTGGTGTTTACCATGCTGGCGGCGATGCTCGCAGCGCATGCGGGTTCCTTCGCGGTGTTGGAGGTCTATCCGAACCACCACCACACCGGGGAACACTGCGTGATCTGTCTGCTGACGGAGCAGGCGGTGCAGACGCTGCATCATGGCGGCCCGGATCAGGCGGTTAGACTTCTGCTGCTGAGTACGGCCTTTCTGGTGTTGCTCCTCCGGCCTCGGAAACAGCAGCGGGAGAAGGAGACGTTGGTCTCTCTGAACGTAAAACTGACGGATTGAGAAAACAGGCAGACGCGCAGGGCAGAGGCCCTGGGCGCTCTTGTGCTACCAAAAAATCCAAATCAGTTGACGTTCGGAGGTTTTATGGATACCAGACAATTTCATAAGAGATGCTTCGCGTTGCTTCTGGCCTGCGCTCTGGCGCTGGGGTGCCTTCCCCGTGCGCAGGCGGCCAGCCGCAGCGCCATCGAGTCCCTGCAAAGCCAGCAGGCCAGCTTGACCGTGCAAAAGGCAGAGCTGCAAAAGAAGCTGGACGGCATTCGCTCTTCCCAGGGCCAGGCCCTGAACAAGAAGAATCTGGTGGAGCAGCAGCTGAATGTGCTGAACCAACAGATCCAGGTTTCTGAAAACCTGCTGGCCCAGTATGCCCGGCAGATCACGGAGAAGGAGGCCGAGCTGGAGCAAGCCAAGGCCAAGGAAGCCGAGTATCAGGCAGAGTTTGAGCAGCGGGTGCGGGCCATGGAGGAGCGGGGCAACGTGTCCTATTGGTCTGTCCTGTTCCAGGCCAGCGATTTTTCGGATCTGCTGGACCGGATCGACATGATCGGGGAGATCATGGACGCCGACGATCAGGTCTTGGACCAGCTGGCCGAAGCGCGGCAGGCCGTGGTCCAGGCCAAGGCCGATCTGGAGGCCAGCCGCCAGGGGCAGCAGGAGACGCTGGCCCAGCAGCAGAGCCAGCAGGCCCAGCTTCAGGCGCAGCAGGCGGAGGTGGATCAGCTCATCCAGGAGATCGCCACCCAGGGCGATGTGTACGCCAAGCAGATCGAGAAGCTGGAGGCCACCCAGGATGACGTGGCCCAGCAGATCGCCGAGGCCGAGGCTACATACCAGAAGCAGCTGGCCGCCGAAAAAGCAGCGGCAGAAAAGGCGGCAGCGGAGAAGGCCGCGGCGGAGAAAGCAGCCGCAGAGCAGGCGGCCAAAGCGGCCCAGGCAGCCGCGCAGAAAGCAGCCCAGCAGCAGAAGCAGCAAAGCAGCGGTTCTTCTGCCTCCGGCAGCAGCAGCTCCTCCGGCAGCCAGAGCAGCCAGACGACGGCAAGTGCCTCCGGGTTCCTCTGGCCCATCGCCAGCTCTCACCGGGTCACATCGCCCTTCGGCTGGCGGACTCACCCCATCACCGGGCGGCGGAACCTGCACGGGGGCATCGACATTGCCGCGCCCAACGGCACGCCGATCATGGCCTCGAAGGCCGGGGTGGTGGTGATCTCGCAGTATGGTTCGTCCTACGGAAACTATGTGGTGATCTCCCACCCGGACGGCACCCGGACGCTGTACGCCCACATGTCCCAGCGAAACGTCTCAGCCGGAGACACCGTGCGCCAGGGGCAGACCGTGGGTTTGGTCGGCTCCACCGGCAGCTCCACCGGCAACCACCTGCATTTTGAGACGTGGACCGGCAGCAGCTCCAGCAGCCGGGTGAACCCGATGCAGTTTTTCTAAATCAAGACACGAGCAAGAAAGCAGCGCTTTCCCAAACGAGACGGGAAAGCGCTGCTGTTTTACATTTGTTATGGGGTCAGAATAGGCTTGTTATGGGTCCAGCAGAGCCTGCCAGGCGTCGGCGGAGAGGCCCGTGCTGAGGTTCAGAGAGTAGGTGTAGGTGCCGTCGGTCCAGAGAGCCAGGGTGTAGCGCTGGTCTTGGCCTTTCAGGGTGGCGTTGTTTTCCGGGACCACTTGCGTGTCTTCGTAGAGGGTATAGTCGCCGGAGTTGTCCGCCGTGCCGAGGGACTGGCGGTAGGTAGCGGTCTGGCCGCCGGAGCCGGTGTAGGTGATCTCCGCCAGCCCTTCGTCATACGCGGTGTACGTTGTGCTGACAGGGTCGAAGGGGAGCTTGGAGACTTCCGTCACCGGGAAGCCGACGGCTTCCGAGAGCGCGTCCAGCGAGTCCACCTGCCGGAACGGCGGCAGGACTTGCACCGGCGGGGCCGTGTCCGGCTGTTCCCGGAGCAGCGGCACGGCGACCAGGACAGCCACGACCACCACCAGGCAGGCGGCCAGGGAAGCCCAGCGCCGCCAGGTCTGCTTTTGGGGGCGGAAGGGCACGATTTTCTGCTCCGGCTGGGGGGAGAGGTCGGCCTGCTGGACGTTGGTCAGGATACGCTCACGGGCCTCCGGGGTGAGGTTCACTTGTTCCATGAGTTCACGATAGGGGTTCTTCTCCGGCTTATCCAAGGGCACCCACCTCCTCCAACAAGGGCTTGAGCTTCTCCCGCCCCCGCTTGAGGCGGGAACGTACCGTAGACTCTTTCTGGTCCAGGATCTGGGCGATCTGGGCGGTGGAGTAGCCCTCGTAGTAAAACAGGTGGATGGCTTCGCGGTAGGGGACGGGGAGGGCTTTCACGGCCTCCCAGACATAGGAGAGGTCCTCCCGCTCCTGGGCCACCAGGGTTTCCTCTAACTGGTCGGCCTGGCGGTAGCCCTGGGCGCGGAGCAAATTCTTGCTGAGGTTCCCCGCCACCCGGAGCAGCCAGGCTTTTTCATGGGCCGGGCTCTCCAGGACGGGGGCTGTGCGGAGGTATTGGATGAGCGTGTCCTGCAAGATGTCCTCGGCGTCGCTCTGGTTGTGCAGGTAGGAGTAGGCCAGGCGCAGGATGCTCTCGCCGTGCCGGTCCAGCAGGGCAGTCGCCCGTTCATTCACTTTGGCCCGGCTGGGCTGGAGGGGCGGGGCCGTTTCCTCGGTGGAGAAAAACACGCGGCGAAGCGCCTCTTTCAGAGCCGAGAACCAGCCGGGCCCCGTTCGGGCGCGGGGACAGCAGAGTGCAGACACGATGCAATACCTCCTTTTCCTGGGCTTACTTGCCGGTGTTGATCTGGATGGTGCTGCCGTCCAGGGTGATGCTGCCGTTCTGGTAGTCCATCAGGGTTTTGAAGAAGTCCAGGGAGACGTAGGTGGTGCCGTTGGAGACGTAGGGGACAGCACCGAAGGAGATGGGGGCGCTCATGCCGACCATGTCCTTGTGGTTGGTGGTGATGAAGTAGACGTCGTTGCCGGGCCGGACCACGGTGTAGATGTCCTTGTTCTCCAGCTTGGCCTCGCCGTCCTTCCAGGTGACGGTAAAGCCCAGCTTCTCGCCCAGGGCGCGGAGGGGGACCATGACGCGGGAGTTGATGTCGGTCTTCTGGCCGTCGACCTGGATGGTCTGCTGATAGCCCGTGGTGGGGGCGGGGGAGATAACCATGGGCCCGTCGCTGTCGGTGACGGAGCAGTTGGCAGCCAGGGCGGGCACGGACATGAGGCCCACCAGCATCAGGGAAGCAAGTGCAGTCATTGATTTTTTCATCGTTCTTCGTCCTTTCGTTTCTCTTGATGAGACAGCGTATTTGGGAGCGGCTCTTGTGCCGTTCTGTCTTAAATACACCTGGGCAGGACGAAATGTTGCAGGGGTTGCGAAAAAAATGAAAAAATTTTTGAAGGTTACTGCTTGGGCGGCAGGATCTCCAGGATGTGCCCGTCGGGGTCCTTGATAAAGTAGATGCCGCCGTTCAGCTCGTCGAAGATGAGGCCCATCTCTTGATGCTTGGCTTTCAGAGCGTCAAAGTCCAGGGCGCGGAGGGCGAGGTGGGGGGTGTCGTCGCCGAGGTGATACGGCTCGGTGCGGTTCGTTTCCCGGCACAGCTCCAGCTGGAAGTCCGTGGTGCCGTCCCCCAGGAAGAGGAGCTGCCAGCCCCGGTCGGGCATGTCCAGGGAGCGGACGGGCGTGAGGCCCAGGGCGTCCCGGTAGAAGGCGGCGCTCCGGTCCAGGTCCAGCACGTGGATGCAGGTGTGGTCAATGGTGGTCATAGGAATTTACCTCCTGTTTTTCTGGTTGCTTCCATTTTAGCACAGCTGCGGGGGAGGGACAACGGGAGAATTTTCGCCAACTTGTCCAAACCCTCTAGGCAAATCCGAGAAAATGGGGTATGATAGAATTACTTTATACAAAACAAACGCCGCCGGGGACCGCCCGGCGGTACGCCATACAACCAGAAACTGAAAAAACGACGGAGGGAACCCCACATGAAACTCACCTTTTTCGGGGCGGCCAAGGCCGTCACGGGCAGCTGCCACTGCGTGGAAGTCCGCGGCAAGAAGATCCTCATCGACTGCGGCCTGCAGCAGGGCAAGGACGAGCGAGATAACACCGTGCTGGACTTTGCGCCCAATTACATCGACTATGTGATCGTCACCCACGCGCACATCGACCACTCCGGCCGCATCCCCCTGCTCATCAAGCAGGGCTTTCAGGGGCAGATCTTTGCCACCCGCCTCACGGGGGAGCTGATGTCCATCATGCTCCAGGACTCGGCCCACATCCAGGAGATGGACGCCCAGTGGAAGAACCAGAAGGGCAAGCGGGCCGGCCGCCCCCCGGTGGAGCCGCTGTACACCGTGGCCGACGCCGCGCAGGTCCCGGAACACCTGGTGACGGTGGAGTACGGCCAGATCATTGAGCTGTGCGAGGGCGTAAAAATTCGCTTTGTGGACGCAGGCCACCTGCTCGGCTCGGCCAGCGTGGAGATGTGGCTGGAAGAGGACGGCGTGGAGAAAAAGATCGTCTTCTCCGGCGACATCGGCAACCACAACCAGCCCATCATCCGGGACCCCAGCCTGATCGACGGGGCCGATTACGTGGTCATGGAGAGCACCTACGGCGACCGGAACCACGACCCTGTGGTCTCCTACACGGCGGAGCTGGCCAAGATCATCGACGACACCTTCTCCAAGGGCGGCAACGTCATCATCCCGTCCTTTGCCGTGGGCCGGACCCAAGAGCTTTTGTATTTTATGCGGGAGATGAAGAAGGAGGGGCTTGTGAAGAGCAACCCTGACTTCACCGTCTGCGTCGACTCCCCCCTGGCCAACGAAGCGACCAAAATCTTCTCCGGCGACCTGCGGGGCTATCTGGACGACGATGCGCTGGAAGTGGTGAAGGACGGCGAGCGCCTCTTCACCTTCCCCGGCCTCACCATGACCGAGAGCAGCGAGGAGTCCAAGATGCTGAACATGGACAAAAGCTCCAAGGTCATCATCTCCGCCTCCGGTATGTGCGATGCCGGCCGGATCCGCCACCATCTGAAGCACAACCTGTGGCGGGAAGAGTGCGCCATCGTTTTCGTGGGCTACCAGGGCGAGGGGACCTTGGGCCGCCACCTGCTGGAGGGAGCCAAGCAGGTCCGCCTGTTCGGCGAGGACATCGCCGTGAACGCCTCCATCTATAATTTCAAGGGCCTTTCTTCCCACGCCGACCGGGATCACCTGATCAAGTGGATCGAGCATATCCAGGAGCCTACCCCCCAGCAGATCTTCGTCGTCCACGGCGACGCGCCCGTGACGGAGATCTTTGCCAACACCCTGCGGGAGAAGGGCCTGCCCGCCCACGCACCGCTCTACGAAGAGGTCTTCGACCTGAGCAAGAACGTGATGCTGGCCGCCGGCGTGGAGCTGCTGCCGAAGAAGACCAGCTATGCCTCCAACGGCCACCCCGCCAGCGCTTACCACGAGGTGGAGCTGGCGGCGATGGACCTCTTCTCCATCATCCGCGCCAGCAAGGGCAGCAGCAACAAGGACCTGAAGAAGATGGCTGCCCAGATTCGCGCCCTGACCGAAAGATTCAAAGCCTGATCAGAGCCGCTGCTCTGACAAGATCACCGGGCCGCCCGACAAACGGGCGGCCTGTGTTCTCTGCTTTTCTGAGCCCATTGACCCCATTGTAAGGAGGGACCCTGTTCGTGAAACGACGTTGGAAACGCATCCTGGCCGTGATGCTTGTTGCGGCCCTGTGCCTGGCCCCGGCGGCCCAGGCGCTGACCACCGACCAGCTGAAGGACCTGCTGGGCAAATATTACATCAACGACATCCCCCAGGCGGCCCTGGACGCGGAGACCATCGAAGAGGTCATCCAGGCCCTGGGCGACCCCTACACCATGTACCTCACGCCCGAAGAATACGCCGCCTTCCAGGCCAGCATGTCCGACCAGGAGGTGGTGGGCATCGGCATCAGCGCCGTGGCCTGTGGTGACGGCCTTTCTATCGTGGGCGTGTACGACGGCGCCCCGGCCCAGAAGCTGGGCTTGGTTGGCGGCGACACCATCATTTCCGTCGAAGGGAAGAGCGCCGCCGGGCAGACGGCGGAGGTCATCACCGGCTGGCTCAAGGGCGAGGCGGGAAGCAAGGTCACCTTCGTCGTTCGCCACGCCGACGGAACAGAAGAGACGTACACCGCCACCCGCGCCAAGGTCGTCATCCCCTCCACCACGACGGAGATGCTGGAGGACGGCACCACCGGCTACATCGTCTGCAACACCTTCGGGGCCGAGACCCTGGGGCACTTCACCGAGGGCACCCAGGCCTATGACGACGCCAACCTCTGGGTCGTCGATCTGCGGCAGAACGGCGGCGGCGACGTCTACGCCGTGACCCAGACCCTGGGTGTGTTCCTGGGGGAGGGAACCATGGTCTACCTGCGGGACGGCGAGGGGGCTTACTTCCGCTACGTCTCCCAGCAGGACCGCACAACGCTCTATCCCACCATCGTTCTGACGAGCGGGGGCACCGCCTCCTCGGCGGAGATCTTCTCCCTGGCGATGAAGGATAAAAACGGCGGTCTGGTCATTGGCTCCAACACCTTCGGCAAGGGCGTGGCCCAGGTCGTCCTGACCGGAGCGCAGGAGCCGGAGGCTCTGACCGACGGGGACGCCTTACGCATCACGGCCTACCAGTATTATGGCGTCAGCGGCAACACGGCCCAGAACATCGGGGTCATTCCGGACCTTTTGGTCGATACGAACCACGCCGACGAGATCGCCTCCCTCTTCTCTGTCAACGAACCCTGGCAGAGCACCGAGGGGTGGCTCCGGGTGCATCTGGGGGGCTGGCGGTGGTACATCGACCTCTCCAAAGCCATGGGGGAGGAGATGGAACCGTATTTTGCCGAGATGCTCTCCGCCCTGCCCCCGGCGGTGGATATTTTTGCGGGCGACGGCGAGGGCTGGGTGAAGTCCACCCCCGCCCAGATCGCGGCCGACACCCAGGTCAAAGGCTACGCCCCCCGCGTCTTTTCCGACGTGGCAGGGACGAACTATGAACTGGCGGCGAACACCCTCTGCACCTACGGCATGCTCCGGGGCTACGCCGACGGGACCTTCCATCCGGACAACGGCCTGACCCGCGCCGAGCTGTGCGCCCTGCTGACCCAGACGATGCGCCTGCACCTGCTGGAGACGGGGGCGACCTTCTCCGATGTTGCAAAGGACAGCTGGTACGCCCCTTACATCCAGGCAGCCCAGGCCGCGGGCTATGTCAGCGGCGTGGGCAACGGGAGATTCGACCCCCAGGGCAAGGTGACGCAGGAGCAGATGATGACGGTACTGGGCCGGCTCGCGGCGGACCTGAACCTCAACTTCCTGGGTGCCTCGAACGCCGTTCCGGAGGATACGGGCATCAGCAGCAAGTACAGCACCTGGGCGCAGCCCTGGGTGTGGCTGCTGGAAAAGAGCCAGAAGAATATCCTGGGCCAGCCCCTCTCCATGCTCTATGCGTCCTCGGACAGCATCGACCCCAAGGCCCCCGCCACCCGCGGGCAGACCGCGCAGATCCTCTACACGCTCTTTACGGCGGTGGAGCTGCTGAAGTACTGACAAGGGGGAAGATACGATGAAAAAAATCTTATTATTGGGCACCGGCGGCACCATTGCCTCGGCCGACGCCGGAGACGGCCTGACCCCCGGCATGGACGGGGCGGATTTCCTGCGCTATGTCCCGGCCATCAAGGACCTGTGTCAGGTGGACTGCCTGCAAGTGTGCAACATCGACTCCACCAACATGACGCCTCGCCGCTGGATGCAGCTGGCCCAGGCGGTGGAGAAACATTACGACGCCTATGATGGCTTTGTCATCAGCCACGGCACGGACACCATGGCTTACACCGCGGCTGCCCTGAGCTGTCTCATCCAGGGCAGCTCCAAGCCCATTGTTTTGACGGGCAGCCAAAAGCCCATCCAGATGGATATCACCGACTCAAAGACCAACTTACTGGACAGCTTCGCCGTGGCCTGCGACGGGCGCATCCCCGGCGTGACGGTGGTGTTCGGCGGGGCGGTCATCGCGGGGACACGGGCCAGAAAGACCTACTCCAAGAGCTACGGGGCCTTTTCCAGCATCAACTACCCTGTTTTAGGGGTGGTGCAGGAGGGGCGTTTGCTCCCGTATCTCTGTCCCCAGGCGGAGACGCAGCTTGCGTTTTACCATGATTTGGAGACCAATGTCTCCCTGGTGAAGCTCATCCCCGGCCTCTCCCCGGACTACCTGGCCTTTGCCCTGGAACACAGCCGGGGCGTGCTCATCGAAAGCTTCGGTGTGGGCGGCGTCCCCGACGGGGAGGCGGGGGGCTATTACGACCTCATCCGACGGGCGGAGGCCCAGGGCAAGACCGTGGTCCTCACCACCCAGGTCCAGAATGAGGGCAGTGACCTGGGCATTTATCAGGTGGGTCACAGCTTGAAAGCAGACTTGGGCGTGATGGAGACCTATGACATGACCCTGGAGATGGCCGTGGCCAAGCTCATGTGGGCCTTGGCTCAGACGAAGGACCCGGCGGAGGTGACGAGATACTTCTACACCCCCGTGGCGAACGATATTTTGCGGGTGCCGGGAGAAAGCCTGTGATAGATAAAAACGGAGCCACAGCTTGACAGGCTGTGACTCCTGGGTTATACTATATGCGTGAAGGGACGGCTGACTGACGGCTGATCCTAATTGCTTGAAATGAGTAAGCCGCTAGGGGGCCAATCCAGGCGGCTTACTTCTTTTTCTCATCGTCGTGGCGATGATGGAACTTGTAGATGTCGAACAGGGCACCAAACACAGTGCAGCCTGCCATAATGACAGCACAGAAAAAGCGTCCCCCTGCCAGCTTAGGCAGGGGGACGTTGTGCTGCTTGGGATCATTTGTCGCCGTGGGTCTTTTTGTGGGTGGAGGGCAGGTGGTCGGTTTTGGGGTCGAACTTGCGGATGACGCGGGCGGGGACGCCGGCGACGATGGTGTAGGGGGGCACGTCTTTCGTGACGACCGACCCGGCCCCCACGATGGCTCCGTCCCCGATGGTGACGCCGGGGACGATGGTGACGCTGGAGCCGATCCAGACGTTTTTGCCCGTGACGATGGGGGCGGGGTAGGTGGTGGAGCGATGTTCCGGGTTAAAGTCGTGGTTCATGGTGGTCAGGACCACGTTGTTGCCCAAAAACGTCCCGTCCCCCAGGGTGATGCCGCCCTGGTCCTGGAAGTGGCAGCCGGTGTTGATGAAGACGCCCTTGCCCACGGTGGTGTTTTTGCCGCAGTTGGTGTAGAAGGGGGGGAAGAGACGGAAGCTCTTGTCCACGGGCTTGCCGATGATCTTGGAGAAGATCTCCCGGACCTCCTCGCCGGTGTGGTACTTGTTGTTCAGCTCGCAGGTCAGGCGCATGGTGACTTCGTTGATCTCCCGCATGAAGCGGTGCATGTCGCCGCCGCCCTGGACGGGCTCGCCGGAATTCATTCGGGCCAGATATTCTTGCAGATCCATAGTTACCTCCTTCAGGTCGGGTGTGGCGGCGTCTCCCGAAGGAAGCGTCGTTGGAACAATGCCAGGGGTCGGGGAAGTGCGTAAGAAATGCGGGGAAAGGGGCGTCAGTCCAGACTTTCGGGGCCGAAGCCGTGGGGGAGCAGCTCCCGCAGAGGGAACTTCACGAACTGATGGTCTTTCCGGGCCACCAGGACCTCCAGGTCCGGGGCGAACTCATACAGCATCTGGCGGCAGGCCCCGCAGGGCCAGCAGTAGTCCGTGCTGTTGCCCACCACGGCCAGCCGGGTGAATTTCCGGCGGCCCTCGCTGACGGCCTTCACCAGCGCGGTGCGCTCGGCGCAGATCGTCGAGCCGAAGGCGGAGTTTTCCACGTTGCAGCCGGTGTAGACCACCCCATCCGCCCCTTCCAGGGCGGCCCCCACGGGAAAGTGGGAGTAGGGGACGTAGGAGCGCTCGAGCATGGTGAAGGCCTGCTCCACCAGTTCCTGATCAGTCATGGGATAACACCTCTTTTATTGGATGTGGATATGGTTGTTGATGTGATCGGCACAGTAGCAGTAGTAGCCGTTGCACTTGGAGCAGTAGCGGAACTCCATCTGCGGGTTGGTCAGGTCCGTCTTGCCGCAGACGGCGCACTTGTGCAGGGGCGTTTTGGTCTGCGTCTTGGCGTCGTGGAAGTTCACGACCTTGGGGCCGCTTCTTCCGTTGGGACGGCTGAAATTCGGGTTTTTATGCCGGGCCTGGTTGGCGGTGTGCTGGGCGCGGCCTTTCCAGTAAGATACCTGCCCGCCAATGTCGGAGGCGAAGAAGAGCAGATAGTTCAGGATGGCCACGATGGGGATGAGGGCATAGAGGAAATGCCCAGCCAGGAGCAGGCGGAGGATCTGATAGGCGAAAAACGCCGCGTCGAACCAGGCCAGCCACTTGACCTTCATGGGAATGATGAAGAAGAACAGGACTTGCAGGTTCGGGAAGAGGGTGGCAAAGGCGAAGAACATGGACATATTCACATAGAACATGGACGCCGTGCCCACCAGGAAGCCCACGGCGATATTTAAGATCACGCCGAAGAGATAGAAGATGGTAAACTTATTGGCCCCCCACTCATTCTCCAGGGCGTTGCCGATGAAGTAGTAGAAATACAGGGTGACGAGAAAGAAGAAAATGTTATGGCTGCTGGCAGGAACAAAAATGAACGTGACCAGCCGCCAGACCTGCCCTTGCAGGATGGCGCTGGCGCTGAAGCCCAGCAGTCCTGTGCCCATGGCATAGCCACTTTTACTGAACATGTCGAGCAGATAGACCAGCACGTTGCCGATGACGATGTAGCGCATCAGGCCGGGGATCCCCAGGCGGGGGTGCCTGGCGCAGAAACGATCCAGCCATTGTTGCATGGCACGCAATGAAACGACCTCCTTATATTGGTTGGGATGGGTAGGATAGAATATGGTTCTATTTTACCCGCTTTCGCGAGGGAAGTCTACACAAAACTGTGAACATTTCCCCGGCTTTTGAAAAAGTAAAAAAATTTTGAAAAACGGCTTGCCTTTTCCGAAAGATGGTGTATAATGTAACGTACTGTTTTGGCCCTACTGAATTGGTGGGGAGATCAACTGCATAGAGCGCATTATCGAGAGTGGGCGAGAGAGTTAGCTTGATGACCCCACACCAACCTGCCCCAGGGCCTTCGCCCCGGCAAGGTGGTTCTGCTAACAGCGATAAGGAGGCGCCGCGTCTTGCGACAAAGGCTTCCTGCGGGAAGTCTTTTTTTGTAAGCTGCGGCTTACCGACAGCGTCTCTCAGGCAGAGTTAGAAAAGGAACACAAGACCCATGAGTATTGTAAAAGACATGGCTCTGGCCGAGTCCGGCCGGAGAAAGATCCAGTGGGTGCGGGACTTTATGCCCGCCCTGGCCCAGATCGAGGCCCGCTTTGAGAAAGAGCAGCCCTTCCGTGGGCTGCGCGTGGCGGTGTCCGTCCATCTGGAGGCCAAGACCGCGAACTTAGGCTACGTCCTCAGCAAGGGCGGGGCGCAGGTGAGCCTGACCGGCTCCAACCCTCTCTCCACCCAGGACGACGTGGCCTCGGGCCTGGCCAGCCTGGGCGTGGAGACCTTTGGCATCCACGGTGCTTCTGCCGAGGAGTATGAGGCGCACCTGATCGAGACGCTCAAGTGCCGCCCCCACATCGTCATTGACGACGGCGGGGACCTCATCGACCTGCTGGGCGGCAAATGCAAGGCGTATGCCGGCGACCTCATCGGCGGCTGCGAGGAGACCACCACCGGCATCCTCCGCCTGAAAGCCCGCGAGAAGGACGGCATCCTGCCCTGCCCCATGGTGGCCGTGAACGACGCCAAGGCCAAGCACTACTATGACAACAAGTACGGCACCGGCCAGTC